>Ga0208244_100024_pt1 | contig 235592 bp, 179 predicted proteins | sample SubbioCR12Aug_5A_FD_184828 | JGI IMG/M metagenome (GOLD analysis project Ga0208244, IMG submission 184828) | Serpentinite rock and fluid subsurface biosphere microbial communities from McLaughlin Reserve, California, USA - CR12Aug_5A (SPAdes) | ecosystem: Environmental > Terrestrial > Deep...
AAAAATTTAAAAGAGTTTATAAAAATTTAAAAGAGTTTATAAAAATTTAAAAGAGTTTATAAAAATTTAAAAGAGTTTATAAAAATTTAAAAGAGTTTATAAAAATTTAAAAGAGTCTATAAAAATTATAGAGAAATATATTTGTTTATAAAAATTTAAAAGAGTTTATAAAAATTTAAAAGAGTCTATAAAAATTATAGAGAAATATATTTGTTTATAAAAATTTAAAAGAGTCTATAAAAATTTAGAAGAAATATATTTGGTTATAAAAATTTAGAAGAAATATATTTGGTTATAAAAAATTAAAAGAGTCTATAAAAATTAAAAGAGTCTATAAAAATCAAAAGAGTCTATAAAAATTAAAAGAGTCTATAAAAATTATAGAGAAATATATTTGTTTATAAAAATTTAAAAGAGTTTATAAAAATTTAAAAGAGTTTATAAAAATTTAAAAGAGTTTATAAAAATTTAAAAGAGTTTATAAAAATTTAAAAGAGTTTATAAAAATTTAAAAGAGTTTATAAAAATTTAAAAGAGTCTATAAAAATTTAAAAGAGTCTATAAAAATTATAGAGAAATATATTTGTTTATAAAAATTTAAAAGAGTTTATAAAAATTTAAAAGAGTCTATAAAAATTAAAATAAATATATTTGGTTATAAAAATTTAGAAGAGTCTATAAAAATTAAAAGAGTCTATAAAAATTAAAAGAGTCTATAAAAATCAAAAGAGTCTATAAAAATCAAAAGAGTCTATAAAAATCAAAAGAGTCTATAAAAATTAAAAGAGTCTATAAAAATTAAAAGAGTCTATAAAAATTAAAAGAGTCTATAAAAATTAAAAGAGTCTATAAAAATTAAAAGAAATATATTTGGTTATAAAAATTTAGAAGAGTCTATAAAAATTTAGAAGAAATATATTTGGTTATAAAAATTTAGAAGAGTCTATAAAAATTTAGAAGAAATATATTTGGTTATAAAAATTTAAAAGAGTCTATAAAAATTCTAAAGAAATATGTTTGGTTATAAAAATTTAGAAGAGTCTATAAAAAATCTAGAGAAATATGTTTGGTTATAAAAATTTAGAAGAGTCTATAAAAAATCTAGAGAAATATGTTTGGTTATAAAAATTTAGAAGAGTCTATAAAAAATCTAGAGAAATATATTTGGTTATAAAAATTTAGAAGAGTCTATAAAAATTTAGAAGAAATATATTTGGTTATAAAAATTTAAAAGAGTCTATAAAAATTCTAAAGAAATATGTTTGGTTATAAAAATTTAGAAGAGTCTATAAAAAATCTAGAGAAATATGTTTGGTTATAAAAATTTAGAAGAGTCTATAAAAAATCTAGAGAAATATATTTGGTTATAAAAATTTAGAAGAGTCTATAAAAATTTAGAAGAAATATATTTGGTTATAAAAATTTAAAAGAGTCTATAAAAATTCTAAAGAAATATGTTTGGTTATAAAAATTTAGAAGAGTCTATAAAAAATCTAGAGAAATATATTTGGTTATAAAAATTTAAAAGAGTATATAAAAATTCTAAAGAAATATATTTGGTTATAAAAATTTAGAAGAGTCTATAAAAAATCTAGAGAAATGTATTTGTTTATAAAAATTTAGAAGTACTCCTACAGTTTATAAAAATTCTAAAGAAATATCGTCCCACATTTTGTTTATAAAAATTTAAAAGAGTCTATAAAAACTAAAGAAATATATTTGTTTATAAAAATTTAGAAGTGCTCCTACAGTTTATAAAAATTCTAAAGAAATATTTTTGTTATAAAAATTTAGAAGAGTCTATAAAAATTCTAAAGATAAGCTTTTTATCTAAAATTTTATATGGTTCAAGAAGTGAAGAAAAATGTATGGATCAATTAGACCCACTATATGAACTGAAGAACCTGAAGGTTCCTTTGGACCATTTTTTTTTTACATAATAATTGTAAAGAAAATAATGGTCCACAGAAATTAATTGGTTCAATACATTCAATCCAACTTTTTACTCTTTAAAATTACTTATATATATTCAACTGGAATTGTTTACATATTTTTTGTGTTTAATTTTTAATAAAGCTGTACGACTCCGTCCCAGATAATATGTCAATCCAAGTTGAAAAAGTTATATGCATTTTAATATGGTTTTTTAAAAAGTTGGATAGGCGCCTACTTTTTATTTGAAACGGAGTAGTATATATTTTTAATTTTTTTATTTTCTAATAATTTTTTATAATTTCAAAAAAAAATAAGTTCAACACACTTCATATATATTTTAGATATAAGGAATAATAATATATATTTCTGTTAAATTTTGGAAACTTTTCCAAAAAGTCTACGTTCATTAAATCTTCATTTTTTTCTTAATTTTCCATATTTTCTATAAAATTAAGAAAACGTCACTAAATATTTATCATTATGAGAGTATATTATATTGAATTGTATGGTATTTTTTAATAATTTATTCGTCACATTATCTGGACGAAAATTCTATATTTTTTTTAGAACTCCAAAAAATAAATCGGTTTAACTTGTGTTATTATCGGACTAGTATATTTCAGATAAATTACTGTAGGATGAAGTGAACTTAAAATAAATGAAGTAACAATTAGTCCCAAGGAACCTGAAAGGTTTTCCTACTATTTGAAATGAAGTACTAGTCCAGTTCAAATAATATGTCAGGTTTTGAGAAAAAATTTATTTATATGTAAATATAAGTAGACATGTTTAAAAGAAATATAAAATATTACTTAAGGATAAGCTTTTTAATTAAAAATTTATATGGTTAAAAAAGTGAAGAAAAAGATCTGGCCTGACATATTATCTGAACTGGACTAGTATTAAATTATATTTCATAATAATTTTTGAGTTTAAACTTTATTTAGAGAAATATATTTTATAATTTAAAACCTTTTAAAATTTTATTTATACTGCATATAAACTACAACCTAATAAAATTGTCACAAAAATATTATTTCTGTGACAATTAATTTAATTGAAAAAAGAACTTTGATTACCATTATTTATTGTTACTATTTCAAATTTAGAACATTTACATTCTTCATCGTCAGCAGTCCATGTTGATCCTGTTGAACGTGTATTTGCAACAGTAATTATGTACATATCTTCATTGACTTTTTTAATGCTTTTAATATATTTAGTATTAACAATAATATTTCCAGATTTAAGAAACTCCATTTTTTATAAAAATTAAAAATAATTTATAAAAATTGAAATTTTTATTTTAGAAGAAATAATGTTCTAATCATATTTTTCTTCATCTTCATTATAATACACATACTTCTTAGGAATAGATAAAACTATAAATTTCCTTGTTTTTTTTCCAGAATTTACTTCATAATTTAACAAACTGATTATTTTTTTATGTTTATAATGTTCAATTTTTAATCCTGGTTTTCTATCAAAGAAATATTCCATACCATCTTTTTTATAGACACTACCCTGTAATTCCAAAATATCATCAGAAAAAGTTTTCAGAAAAAATGGTTGTAATTTATCTAATAATTTATCAACATTAAAACTTCCAAATTTAATTTTTTTTCCATCATTTTCTAGAATTTTAATACTCTGTTTTAAATTTATTAAAAAATCTGAAAACTTTCTATTATTTAAAGAATTTTTAACAGAAAATTCTACAATTTTTTTATAATCTACATCATAAGATTTATATTCTTCAATAAAACTTTTAAAAAGATTTAATAAAATACCTAAATCAGAATGATGATAGAATTTACTAAAATGTTTTTCATAATAAGCTTCCATTCTTGCTTTATAATCATCTTTTGTTTCTGAATTTTCTTTTTTAGGATAATAAAAATATCCTTGAGAATAAGAATCTAAAATACAAATTGTAACTAATCCAGGAAATATAGGTAAACCGGATTTAATCCATTCAAACAGAACTGAACTATTTTTTACAGAAAATGAAAATTTTGATGCAAAATTACCTTCTTCTGTAACTTTATAAAAAGAATTATCTTCATATTTATATTTTTCAATCATATTTAAATTATTAAGTAATTTAATGGCATTTTTAACTTTATCTTTATTTAAATTAGGAAATAAAGATAAAGGATTTAATTCTAAATTTAAAATTTTTATAATTGTATTAAAAATTGGGTTTCTATCTATTTCTGAGCTTTTTTGTTCTTCTAAAGAATTAAAAAAAAATTCTGTACACATTCTATAATTTTTACCAGGACATGTTCTTCCAGTTCTTCCCATTCTTTGATTTGCTGAAGCTTTTGAAATATTAACTAAATCTAAACGTAACCCACCAGAAATAGAAGTATTTGTCATTTTTTCAGTCATTGTATCATAAACATAAGAACAATTATCAATAGTTAAAGCTGTTTCAGCTATATTTGTAGAAATAATAATTTTTCTGATAAAAGGTAAACATTTATTGAAAACTTTTTCCATTTCAACTGAATCCATTTCTGAATAAAAAGGGACAATCAGTAAATCACCTGGTCCCTTAGCTCTTAATAAAGAGGCAACTTTTTCGACTTCATTAGAACCTGGACAAAAAACTAACCATGTAGAACCATTTTCATCTCTTTTATATGAATTATCTTCTTTTGAATTTTTTATAATAACATCTACAGTATCCTCATATAATTCATTAGAATTAACTGAATAATCTTTATCATGATAAAGAATTTTTACAGGATATTGCTTTGTTTTAATATATTGACATGGTGCATCAGGAAATTGTGTTAATTTCATATCTAAATCTGCAGAAGTTAAAATTAATCTTGGTAAAATAGCACCAGAATTAAATAAACTTTTCCATAAAGCCATAACAATTTCATTTTCTGCAACACCTCTATGTGCTTCATCAATTATTAAAATATCACAAAAAGATAAATCTGTCCCATTTGTACCAAATTTTTTAGTGTATTCAACAAGATCGATAAATATCTTTTCCATATGTTTTGAGGTTACAAAAACTACTTTTGTTTTATTTGAATCTGCAATTTTTTTAATAACCTTCTTTTTTAAATTATCTTTAGCTCTAGTTCTAAGATCCTTTAAAAATTGATTTTTATATTTAACTATAGATTCAGCAGCAGAACCAACATTATCATCTCCTAAAATTTGTTTAACTCTTGAAGAAATTTCATTAACAGCAGGAACTGTTTGTTGAACACTGTATATAATAGCAGAAGTTTTTTGATTAAGTTTTGGAACAAAAATAGTACTTTTACCAGAACCTGTTTTACTAACTTGTCCGATAACAGAATTTTCGCTAAGAATTTTTATTGTGTCGTCAACATCTTTATCTGTTATAAATTTTGATAATTCCATTTTTAACTATTCGAAAAAAATAATTAAAAAAAATCATTAATACATTTTAAAATAATTAACTCAATAAAAAAGTTATCTTAAACCAAAAAGTAATTACTAGTCCAAAAGATTAAAGATTCTCCTAACCTTTAGGTTCTCCCTATCAAATACTCGGAGTAATTGGGGCAGATCTTTTTATTCATACATATTAAATTTTAAGTACAAAGGAACCTGAATGTTCTCCAATTTATCTGAACTGGACTAGTATTTATTACTACTCCGTTTCACATAAATCGGTGTTTCAAAAAATAAATATTTATATGAATAAATTAGTATAAGTATTTAATAAGAACTAAAATAATAATAAATAAAATTAGTTAACTAAAAAGGTTTTATATGAATAATTGAGTGATGAAAAAACGAATCACCGATTGATCTGAAACGGAGTAGTATTTTTTCATATTGTTTTCTTTCATATAAATACATTAAAGTTTCTTCAAAATTATTTTTTATATAACCTAAAATTAATTTTGGAAATTTATAAAATCCCCAATATTTTTTTTATTTTTAAAAATTTATAAATATCTTTTGAATCATATGGATTTAAAAAATCAAAAAGATATTCATCAGAAAAATTAAGATCAAAAGAATCATACAATTCTGATTTTTTATAGTAAGAAGGAATATCAGAATATTTCATTTTTAAATATTTATAAAAAATTAAATATTTTTTTTAATTATAAAAAATGGATACTACTCCGTCCCAGATTAATTTATCCAACTTAAAAAATTTATATATATTTTTATATGAGTTTATAAAAAAATGTTCTTTTTTATCTGGGACGGAGAAGTACAAATTATGATTTTTTTGTCAATGTACTTCTTATGAGTTTTGCATATATATTTATTATTTTTACATTTATATTTTTTGTTTATGAATCTTTAATTATTTTTTCTTCTGAAGATTTTAATGAACTAAAAATAACATTAATTACTTTTTGGGTTTTGGTATTAATATTTTTTATAATTCTAATTTTTACAATATCTCATAATAAAATATGGATTCTTTTTTATTTCATTTTATTAATAATTGTGTTAATTGTTTTACTTACATATTCTATTATTTATCAGAATACTTGTATTTTATGTACTTGTATTATTTTAATTATATATTTTATCCTTTTAATTATATATTTATTACCAACAACTTTTGGATGGCTAAAGGATTATTCAAATAAAAAAGATTAATCAATGACATATTTTAATAATCTTAAAATATAATAATATTAAAAACAATTTGAAAAAATTTACTACTCTATTTCAGATAAATTGGTTTTTCAAAAAAAATCTATTTAAATCTATGAGTAAAAAAATTATTTAATATGGTCTAAAAACTGAAGAAAAAGATCTGAACTAATTACTCCGAATATATGAACTGGACTAGTACTCCGTTTCAGATAAATGATGAACCAAGAAAATGGAACATAAATGTTCCTTCGGTGATTCAAAAAATAAGGTACCAAAATGGTTCCCGTGTGCAGAGATTCCCACATTAAAATATTTATATAAATAAATATTTATAAAATAATATATAAAAATATAAGATTAAAATAACTTTATATCAATAAATGAGTGATAAAAAAAACGAATCACCGATTGAGCCTACTATTTGAAACGGAGTAATAGTCCAGTTCAGATAATATTTCAGGGTTAAAAAAAATAAGCTCTATGTAAGTTTATGCGCAAATATTTTTAAGTAATATAACTATTTACTTAAAAATTGTAATTAAATTTTAATATACATAAAGAAAAACATTTGGGGCACTATATGAAACGGAGTAGTAATTTTTTTTAAATATTTACTTTCTAGTCTTACCACCCTTCTTCTTAGGCTCCTCATCAGACTCAGAGGAGGAAGACTCATCAGAATCAGATGAATCAGAAGAAGAAGAGGCACTTTGTGCAGCACGACTAGGAGATCTCATAGGAGAAGAACCTCTTCCAGGAGATGCAGATCTGGAGGCAGATCTCATAGGGGAAGCAGATCTAGAAGCGGGCTTAGAAGCAGCAGGTTTCTTTGTAGCCTTAGGCTTTGCAGTTTTGGGAGAAACAGGAAGACCCAGATCTGCCTTTTCTTGAGCAGATTTTTTAACATACTCATCTTTAACTTTTGGACTTAAGTTTGCCCAAGCCGCACCAAGAAGCTTGCCAGTCTCACCGAATGTAGCATCAGGATGAGACTTCTTGATCTCAGGTCTCTTATCAGAACAAAAGAGAATATATGGAGAACGAGCTCTCATAGCCTTTGGTTTGTCACTAGAAGCAGAAGCTCTCTTCTTAGGTCCACCTACAAGCTTCTCAACTCTCTTGAAAAAACTATCAAGCATTTTCTTGGTATCTCCCTTCTTCTCCTCCTTTCTCTGCTTAGCAAAGGTAGTTAAGTCTTTCTCAAGTTTTTGAAGTTTTGATTCCATTTTTTAATTTAGTAGAAAAAAAAAATTTTTTTTTCAAATTTAACAAAAATACCATAATTTTTAAAAACAATAAGAAAAACTTTTTTTTATTTTTCATAATTAAAAAATGGATACAAATTATAATTTTTTTGCCGATGTACTTATTATGAGTTTTGTATATATATTTATTATTTTTACATTTATATTTTTTGTTTATGAATCTTTAATTATTTTCTCTTCTGAAGATTTTAATGAAGTAAAAATAACATTAATTACCTTTTGGGTTTTAGTCTTAATATTTGTAATAATTCTAATTTTTACAACATCTTATAATAAAATATGGATTCCTTTTTATTTTATTTTATTAATAATTGTATTAATTGTTTTATTTTTCTACTCTATTATTTATAAAAATACTTGTATTTTATGTACTTGTATTATTTTAATTATATGGTTATCAGTAATAACTTTTGTGTGGTTAATGGATTATTTTAATGAACCTAATCCCCATTCATCAATGAATTATTTTAATAATTTTAAAATGCAATAATAGTACTACTCCGTCACAGATTAATTTATCCAACTTAAAAAATTTATATATATTTTTATATGACTTTTAAAAAAGAACATTTTTTTTTATTTGGGATGGAGTAGTACTATTTTGTCACAGATTAATTTATCCAACTTAAAAAATTTATATATATTTTTATATGACTTTTAAAAAAAAATGTTCTTTTTTATCTGGGATGGAGTAGTAAAATGGATTTGAAAAAAAATTAAAATATTTAAATTTTTTTTAATTTTATAAGAAAATGGATAAAGCTTATGATAATTTTTTGAACATAATAGTATACTCTTTTGTATATATATTTATAATTTTCACGCTTATATTTTTTGTTTATGAATCTTTAATAATTTTCTCTGACAATAATTTTAATGAACTAAAAATTACATTAATAACTTTTTGGGTTTTGGTATTAATATTTATGATAATTTTAATTTTTTCAATAATTTATAATTATTCACAAATATGGATTCCTTTTTATTTTATTTTATTAATAATTGTATCAATTGTTTTGTGTATTTACTCTATTATTTACCAAAATATTTGTATTCTCTGTACATGTGTTATTTTAATTATTGACTTATCATTTATATCTTTTTTGTGGATTACATTATATTTTAATAATGAAGAGCTAAAAAGATTAGGTATTGAAACAAAAATAGAATAATCTAAGCTTCAGGTTCAGATAGTCTATCAGGCTTAAAAAAAGATCTGGCCCGATTAGTTCAAATAATATGTCAGGTTTTCAAAAAAAAATTAATTATATTTAAGTAATATAAATTTTACTTAAAATTTTATATGACTAAAAATTACTACTCTGTTTCAGATCAATGACGAACCAAGAAAATGGACCCATTCGGTAATTCAAAAAATAAGGAACAGTCCCACTATATGGTTCCTTAAATATTTATATGAATAAATAAGTGATGAAAAAAACGAATCACCGATTAGTCCCACGATATGAAACGGAGTAGTAAATAAAAAAACCTGGCCCAATTTATTTGAACTTGACTAGTATATAAATTTTATATTGTCTAAAAAGTGAAAAAAGGTTCCTTTGAACTAATAAATTTTTAAGACATATTAAAAATTATACCTTATTTAAGATATAATTATTTTTTTTCTGGATTTACATTTAACGGATATCAAGTCTAGCAGGCTCTTCCATTCTACCAGTATCAGGATCAATTCTAATTAAGAATCTAACACCATTTTTGTCAAGGACAACAACAAGCAAGAAGGTTCCATCAAAGGTGACTCCAACAATAATCACACGTCTATCTCTTAATTCATAAACGTCAGAATGAGTATTCTCTCCCTTCTTAAACTTGTAAAGTCTGTGACCAATAATAATAAAGAAAGAGCAACCACAGAAAACCATATGGTTAGAGATTGCATCACAGCCATTCTTGCCGTTACATCCATCCTTTCCATCTTTGCCATCTCTTCCTGGTCTGCCATCCTTTCCATCGCATCCTCTGTCACCCTTGTCTCCCTTGCAGCCATCTTTTCCGCACTTTCCATCTTTTCCACAGTTTCCGTCTCTGCCATTCTTTCCGTCTTTACCTGGTCTGCCATCTTTTCCATCTCTAACACAGATACAATGTTTATCAGGTCTTGTAGGCTTGCAGTTTGGTGAAACAGAACGAGATCTATTTCTAGAAACAACAGAAGAATTATCTTCTCTCTCTAAAAGTTCTCTCAAAATGTCAATTTCTGTTCGGTTTTCTGTTCGGTTTTCTCTTCGGTTCATTTTTTTAAGTATGTAATAAAAAAAAATAAAAAGTTTTTATTTTTTAAAAATATTAATTACACAAAAAAATATATGAATATACACAAATAGTCTATGTGAAATAGTAATAATGTACTGCTCCTTTTCATATAGTGGGTCTAATCGGTGATTCCTTTTTTCAAAACTCAATTATTCATATAAAAATATTTTTTTCCTTAAATTTTTATATATTATTTTACAACTGTGATTTAAGAATTGTCATGTCAATTCATTAATATAAATTTTAATTTTTTGAATTACAAATTAATATGAAACGGAGTAGTATGCTTAATTGTGTTAAATAATGAAAGTTAATTGGATTTTGTAATTTTAAATTTTTATATCTTAAAGGGTAAATTTATACTACTCAGTTTCAGATAGTCCCACAATATGTCAGTAATTAAAAAAAAGGAACAGTCCCACCATACGGTTACCGTGTGCACCGAGCCGCACATAAATATTTATATCAATACTAGTCAAGTTCATATAGTCGGAGTAATTGGGCCAGATCTTTTTCTTAACTTTTAAAACAATATTAAATTTTAAGTAAAACCTATATTTTTAAGTGAGTATTTATATCACTTAAAAATATTTATATCACTTAAAAATATTTATATCACTTAAAAATATTTATATCACTTAAAAATATTTATATCACTTAAAAATATTTATATCACTTAAAAATATTTAAATCTAAATTTACATATACCGGTTTTTGAAAACACAATTTTATAGGAATCCTAAAGGATTATCCTGAACTGGACTAGTACAGTAATATATAAAATTAGTTAATTAAAATTAGGTCGACCTAATTTTATATGAATAATTGTGTGATCTAAAAATGAATTAGCGATTAGTCCCACAATATGAAACGGAGTGTTATAAGTTATAAATAATTACTACTACTCCGTTTCAAATAAATCGGTGATTCAAAAAATAAGGAACCATTTGGTTCCCGTGTGCACCAAGGCGCACATAAAAAATTATATTAATAAATAAGTACGAATCCGTCCCGGATAAATTTGTCAAACTTTAAAAAGTTATATGTATATTTATATGACTTTTAAAAAAATTATTCTTTTTTATTTGGGACGGAGAAGTACAATTATTAAATCTTACTTGTAAAATAATATATAAAAATATAAGAAAAAAATATTTTTATATGAATAATTGAGTGAAGTTAAAATGAATTACCGAAGGAACCTGAAGGTTCCCGCGAACCGAATGGCTCCATTTTCTTGGTTCGTCATTGATCTGAAACGGAGTAGTAGTCCATTTCAGATGAATTGAAGCATATGTTTTTCATCACTTTTTATACTACTACGTTTTAGATAAATCAGCGATTCAAAAAATAAAGAACCATGTTGGTAGGAATGTTCCCATGTGCACCAGGGCACACATAAATTTTTATATTAATAAATAAGACTAAGTATTTAATCAACGCTTAAATAATACTATTCCGTTTCAGATAAATCGGGAGAACCTTCAGGGTCTCTGTAATTCAAAAAATAAGGAACAGTCACAGCATTTTGTGCACCAGGCCTCACATAAAAAATTATTAATATATAAAATTAATGAATTAAAAGTAGGCGACCTAATTTTATATGTCAGATCTAAAAATAAATCACCGAAGGAACCAAGAAAATGGTGCCTTTAGGTTCCCGCAAACCGAATGGTTCCATTTTCTTGGTTCGTCCCACGATATGAAACGGAGTAGTAATATATAAAATTATTCATATAAAATTTTTTTAGTTAAGTAATTTTATGTATTATTATTTTAGTTCTTATTAAATACTTATACTAATTTATTGAAACACCGATTAATATGAAACGGAGTAGTAATCCGTCCCATATTAATTTATCTGACAGATTAAAAAAGTTATATTTAATTTTATATGACTTTTAAAAAAAATGTTCTTTTTTATCTGGGACGGAGAAGTACTTAAAAAATTATATGGTTTAAAAACTGAAGAAAAAGGTCTGTCCTGACATATTATTTGAACTAAAATAGTAATAAGGGATTTAGGTTTTCTCAAAATATTTCAGGTTTAAGAAAATTTATAGTTTATGAGCAAAAAGATCTAAGCTTACTTCTCCGTCCCAAATGTAGGCTCAAAAAAGAACAATTTTTTTAAAAGTCATATAAATATACATATAACTTTTTCAATGTGTCAGATAATATGTCAATCTGGGACGGAGTAGTACATATTATAAATTTACACAGTTCTCTTGATTAATATATTAATTTTTTTTTAAAATAATATTAATTGAAAAATAAAAAGATTTTTTATTAATTTAAAAAATGTCTTGGAATAATTATGAAAGTGTAGAATACTATATTCCTATATATAAAAAAAGAAAAAATTACAAATTTGCAATTTTTGATTTAGATGGGACTTTAATTACAAGATCTAATGCAAGGAATCCTAAGTATCCTCTTAAAGAAAATGATAAATGGGAATATTTAGGGGATGTAATCGAAAAATTTCGTGATTTAAGAGAAAATAAATGGACGATCGTAATAGTTACAAATCAAAGTAGGTTTAATCAAATAGTATTTAATCAAATAGAATCTGTAAGAAAAGATGTAGAAGAAAAATTAGGTTGGTCTCCATTTATTTTTATTTCTAAAATGAAAGATAGATATAGAAAACCAGATATTGGAATAATTAATCTTTTATTTAATATTTTAAATATTACAAATTTTAATGAAAAAATAAAAAATAAAAATCTTGAATTAATTAAAAAACTTAATGTCGAAACAAAAAATAAAGAATCATTTTTAAAAGATGCATTTGTTTGTGGTGATGCTATTGGAAAAGAAGATATTTATCCACCATATCAATGGTCAAATGTGGATTTAAAATTTGCTGAAAATTTAGGATTTGATTTCATAAGACCTATAGATTTTTTTCAAAGTAACAAAAAAGAAGTTATGGAAAAAGTAAAAGACTTCCAAATGCTAATTATGATAGGTAATCAAGGTTCTGGAAAATCAACATTTGCAAAAAAATTAGCAAAAAAATATGATTTTATAGTTTTAGAAAAAGATATACTAAAAACAACAATTAAAAAATCTGTTCTTGAAAATATAAAAATAGGTAATAAAATTATTATCGACGGGACACATGGAAATTCGAAGAGTAGAAATGAATGGATTAAAATTGCAGAACAATACGAATTAAAATATACTTTTCTTTGGATAATTAGAAATGGAATTCCGTTTAATGAAAAAAGAGAAACTAAGATCCCAGATATCGCATTAAATATTTATACGAAAAATTTTGAAGAACCAGATAACGAAATGGTTTTTAAAGTTTGGTAATAAAAAATATAATACTACTCCGTCCCAGATAAATTTATCCAATCTGTCAAAAAAGTTATATGTATATTTATATGACTTTTAAAAAAATTGTTCTTTTTTGAGCCTACATTTGGGACGGAGAAGTACTCCCTTTCAAATGAATTTGTGTTTCCTTTTTTTCACCCTGATTTATTAATATAAAATTATTTTAATTCACTAATTTTTCTATAAACACCCAATTTATCTGAAACATTGAAAAATTTATATTCAAATTTAATTGCTTCGGGAAAAAGTTGGATAAATTAGGCACCTATTTAACTTTTTTAAAAGTCACATAAAATAAACATAACTTTTTTGACAGATTGGATAAATTAAAACAGGATAGAGTTGTAGTAATACTCCGTTTCATATCAATGACGAACCGACCGGTTATTCATTTTTAGATCCCACATTTATTCATATAAAATTATTTAAATTCACTACTACTTCGTTTCATATAGTGGGACTAATCGGTTATTCAAAAAATAAAGAACCATTTGGTTCCCGTGTGCACCAGGCCGCACATAAATATTTATATGAAAATATAAGTTAATGTATTAAATCCCTACTTATAAGCTAATATATTAAATTAGTGAATTAAAACTAGGCGACCTAATTTTATATGAATAATTGTGTGAAGCAAAAATTAATTACCGAAGGAACCTGAATGTTCCCGCGAACCGTTCGGTTCGTCATTGATCTGGGACGGAGTAGTATATATTTTTCAATGTGTCAGATAAATTAATCTGTGACTGAATCGAATCGTATCAAATTTTTGAATTTTATTTTTTTTTTATTAACAAATAAAAAAATGAACAAAACTATTTTGAAACAAATAAACAATAAAATGACAGACGAGTTATTTGCTTTTTTAACTTCTGAAGATAGAAAAAATCCAATTGATGAAAAAACTGCTAACAAAATAATTTTAAATACTAAAGAATACATTGAAAAGAAAGCAAAAAAAATGTATTTGGCTTACGAAAAAGATAATGAACTTGATGAAATTGAAAATGCTGAGAATGATTGGTATCGTGAATATTTAAAAGAATTTTTCAAAATTTTTTCATATTAAAAAACATACGACTGAGTTCCAAATCAATTTATTCAACTTAGAAAAGTTGGATCGTCACACACTAATTTATTTGGGACAGAGGAGTATTATTCTGTGAATGATTTAATATTTTTATATGGTAACACAATTAAAAATATATAGATCGATTTATCCTACTATATCTAAAGTTTTTTTGGTCAGGTAAAAAATTTGAATATTTTATTTAAATTTTAATTTTTTAAATGAATCCTTTAGACAATATTAAAAAGTTCTTAAATTCTGAAAAATTATGTTTATGTTTAGAAAAATATATTGAAAATATTGATTCAGATTCACATGAACATTTTTATCGAGCTAGTATATGTAATATACCATTTTGTGAATCTGAAAAGCATAAATTTTTCGAGAAGATTATTTTTGAAAATATTATTTTCAATAATCCACTAAAACTTGTTCAATGTACAGATAATGGATTTTTTATGAGACACAGTTTATTATTTAGTCCAATTTCATTCATAAGAAATATTAATGATTTTGATTATGAAAATTTTATTATTGAAAGAAAATATAGTTCAACAGATGAAGGTAATTCACATATATATGAAAAATTAGATTCTTATCTTGAAATTGATTGTAATTGTGAAAAGAAAATAATTGAAAAATTATTAGAATATAAATTTAATCCACTAAATTTTAGAGATTTTGTTTTATCTATTTTTAATTCTGAAGATATTTTTTTAAAATTTTCCATTATTGATTCATTTTTTAGTGTTTTAGAATTTGAAATTAATATTTCAAAAGACAAAAGTTTTCCAATATTGGTTAAAATTACTGATGGATTTTATCAAATTGCATAAATTAAAAAAAAAATAAAAATTTATTTTATTTTTTTCAAATAAAATGTTAAAACTAAAATATAAGAAATTTCCCGAATATCTGAAAGAATCTGATCTTTATAAGAATTTATCTTCCAAAGATTCTATTTACATTCCTGAAGAAAATTTTAAAATATCAGATGAAGTTAATTCTTTAGAAGATTTTAAACAACTTTTTAAAACTATTAATTTTTTTGGGTTAGATTATCCTAAACAAATGAAGAAGTATTTTGATAAAAATACTGAAGAAGTATTTTATTATTATTATCAACAAATAGATGAAATCAATATATTTTTTATGTTAAAATATTTTTTTGGTTCTGAAGAAAAATTAAATTCATACTTCGAAAATAAAATTAAAAAAAAATTAGATGAACTTATAAATTATCTAAATGATAAAGAAAAAAAAAGTAAAAAAGAATATAAATTTTATGAATTTTATGGAAAAATAAATTTAAAATCGAAATTAAAAAAAAAATATGTTGAAAAAATTTTAGGAATTTTAAATATTCTTAAAACACAAAATTTTATGTTTTTGAAAGATTATATAAATTCTGATATAAAAGAAATAAAATTTGAAAATATTAAACCAAAAGAAATATCAAATTTAGGTTATTTTCTAAGTTTAGATAAAATAAATAGTACATTAAAAATAACTGAAAAAGGATGTTTTAATGAAAATTTATCAAATATCGAAATTATAGGTTATAGATATGGTGGGGCGATTTTTAATATAGCTGGAAAAGAAAAACATTATTTAGATTTTGAGCAAAATTTTGGCTTTATTTTGTCACTTGATGAATTCGCCGAACCTGTAAAACCAAATATTAAAAATATTTTTTGGTTTTCTGATAATAATACAAGACAAAGATTACCTATATTAAATATATATTTTTCTACTAATGTGTCTCTTTATAATTATATAAGAATAAATAAAAAATTATTAAAAACATTTGGTGATAATGAGGTAGATTATAGAATTAATAAGGCTTTATTAAAATAAACTACTACTAGTCCAAGGAACCTGATGATCATTATAAAATTGTGTTTTCAAGTACTTCTCCGTCCCAAATGTAGGCTCAAAAAAAGAACATTTTTTTATAAAGCCATATTAAAATGCATATAACTTTTTAAACTTGGATAAATTAATCTGGGACGGAGTAGTAAAAAAAATTGAATATTTATTTTAAAATTTTAATCATTTAAATGTCTTGTATAAATCCATTAAATTTTAGTCAGGAAGAAAATAACTTAATGAATATTTTTGATGATGATAATATATTTTCTTATATTAAATGCTTAGATACAAAAGATAGATATAATTTTAAAATAATGTTGATAAAAATTATGTTAAAATTATATCAAAAAGATTTATGTATTAAACTTTTAAGTCAAGGGAAAATAAAAATGAAGATTTTTGATTTAGTCATGGATTCTATTACTTTATCAAGAGATTATTTTTTATGGAGATATAAATTTCATCATGACAATATAATAAATAGTATAATTTTAGTTAAAAAATGGAAAGGTGTAAACAAATATAAACAATCTGACATACTTTTCTCAGATTTTAAAATTAAAAAATTTGTTTCCTTATTTACTACCATTTCAAATTCTGAAAATGAAGAAGTTGAAAAAAATATGTGGAATAGTATTGTGTAAATTTTTTTTTAAGTACATTCTAGATAAGAAAAATATCTCTAATGAAGTTTTACTTCTCTACTGTTCAATTTCATATAATTGATTCAGATATTTTTCTTCACTTATGTTAAGATATATAAATCTAGTTCAGATAGTCCCACAATATGTCAGGGCAGATTTTTTTCTTCACTTTTTTAACCATATAAATTTTTAATTAAAAAGGTTATCCTTAAGTACTTCTCCGTCCCAAATATAAAGTAGGCGGCTATCCAACTTTTTTAAAAGTCCCATAAAAAGTAGGCGAACTACATATAACTTTTTCAATCTGTCAGATAAATTAATCTGGGACGGAGACGTAATATTTTATATTTCTTTTAAACAAGTCTACTTATATTTACATATAAATAAAATTTTTCTCAAAACCTGACATATTGTGGGACTATTTGAACTGGACTAGTATAAATCTAGCAAAGAAATTTATATTTGTCTTTACAGATATAAATAATTATAAAAAAAATTATCTTTCTTAATTAATTCTATGAGACACTTCAATTTCTACTCTTGATAATTCTTCATCAAATCTTATTTTATCTTTCTCGAATTCTATTAAACTTATTTTTATAATAAATTCAAATTTATCTTCTTTAGTAATTACTTGTATTTTCCAGCCCGCTCCACGAGGCAAATCACTCTTATGTAACCATCCATTTTTTAAATATGAATAACCAAAAAATTTATCGCTCATCTGTTTACCTATTTTTTCAACACTTTCAACATTTTTTAAAAGACGAAAACTATCAATATAATTATTTCCTGTATATAAGCCATTAAATAAAATGTTTGTTGGTTCTTTAATTTCTAAGAATTTATTTAAATCTGGAGAATCTTTAAATCTGATAATTTTTTTTAGAATAAAATCTTCACTTAAACATAGATCTTTATATTTAAGAAAATATTGATAATTTCTTGAAAAAATAAAAACATTTTCTAATTTTTCTAAAAAATCTTTTTTTACTAATAATTCATTGTTTCTAAAAATATTAATTGTCTTATTTTTATATTCCAAACAAAAATCTGTATCCATTCGTAGATCTTCATGTAAAAATAAAGTTAAAAATATTTCATCATCAGTTAAATTTATACGAAGTGGTAATTGATATTTCTGAAAAATATCATCACTTTCATCATATTCTAATAAGTGAGGAAAATTAACAAAATTATCTTTATATCCTAAATCTTTAGAATTATCTCCATCTTTATCATCTTGAATTCTATCCAAACAATAAATATTTTCACTATAACCCATTAAATAACTTTTAACATAAATCATGGGTAAATTTTTTGATGATTTGAATTCTACTAAACCCATTTTCCCATTATGTTCAAATTTAAAAAATGTTTTTTCTGTTAAATTAATAATAATTCCAGGTTCGAAAAAATTTGTATGTTTAGCTAATAGATCACAAAAATGATAATAATCCATAAATAAATATTCTTTACCACATGAATTAAAAAATTGAATATCAGCATATTCAAAAATATCATCTTCAACTTTTCCATCTATTTCATAAGAGAAAATAGTATCTAAAATATTTTTATTTTCATCAATTTTATAAAGAGAAAAATTATTATCAATTCTAAATAAATACTTATTGTCAAAGATCTTTTCCATTTTTTATTATTTTAGAAAATAATAAAAAAATTCATATTTTTAGAAATACAGTTAAGTGTTAGTAAAAAAGAATTTTTAGAAAAATTAGAAAGCCTTTTTATTTGTATAAAAATTTAATTAAAAATACAACTCTTTCCCAAATAAATCTATCCAAGTTAAAAAGTTATATTTCTCTTTTCAACTTAGATAGATTTATTATCTAGGTCGGAGTTTTACAAAATATAGAATTTTAATTAACTGTAACATAACCCGTGTTTTTAATAAATACACAGTTTTCAGACATAATTTCTAATTGTTGTTTCATTTCTTTTTTTGCTTCTTTTTTTTTCTTTTCTTCAAGACTTTCTAAATCTATTAATATAGGTTCCAATCTATCTACAACTCCATTAACCAATACAGGATACAAACCTATGTGTTCCCATTTAAGGTCATTATGTATATAATTTTTTTTTGCAATATATTTTATTGCATGTCTTGCTGATTTTTTAATATTTATCTTTTTTGCAAGATTGTCAATATCCGATTGGAAACCGCTCATTTTTATAGGTAAATCTGAAGCATTAGCTCCCTCATAAGTAAATATTTTTGTCAAATCTGTTTGTATAAATACTTCATAATGTTTGTAATCAGTATTGTATCTTTTTTCTAATGTAAATATTAAAGGAGTTAAAAATGTTGGTTTTCCATTTATTTTTTGAATTTCAGCATCAATTTCATACATATGTTTCCACATTGACGCTTCACGTTCAAAATCTATAAATTCTTCGGTTTTTTCTTTATTTTTATTATATTGAGTTCCAAAAAATTGCTTTAATACTCCGATTGACCCACAATTATTTATAATTAGACTTGTTTGGTTTGTTCTTCCAGTTTGGAAAAATTTATAAATTGTGTATGTTAATTTTTTACAGTCTTTATAAATATCAAAATTTATATTGTTTTCTAAAAATTGAAGCTCTGTTTGATTCATTCTTTTCCATCTACATTCTTCTTTTGAATATTCAATATAATTTCTTTTTTCGTCAAAAATTTTTATAGAATAGTATGTCGAATCTATGGATTTTTTAATTATTCCTATTAATACTTTTGGTAAGTCTGGATCTGAAAAATCATAAATTTTACTTTCATAAATAATTCTACTATTAAAATCTATTTCTTCTTCTTCTGGTAAAGATAATATTTTCCATCCAGATAAACTTGTAAGTATACCGTAGACATTTTTTTGATTGTAAAATGATTTGATACTCAGCATATAATCGTAAATTTGACCTATAACATTATCGTCATCTAGAATATTTACCCCTTTTTTATTGATATATGGTTTTTTAATTTCCATAGCTATAATAGGTTTATTTTTTCTTGTTTTAATAATTATTACATCAGGATAATTCATTTTTTTTAGTTCTTTTTCGCTAATTGCAGTAACCATTGAAGGTGTATCATAAAAATTAATATATTTTGTCAATTCCAAAATTTCAAAAATATCTGTCATATAGTTGTAAGCCAAGCGCTGAATTGTGTTTTCTGAAGAATATCTAATTGTTTTATCATCAAGATAAGACGATGTTCCAAAAAATGTCGAATTTTTAAAGTTAATTTTTTTCATGTTTAATTGTAGTTTTTCTATATTTTCGGGAATAATTTCAAATCTCTTTTTAATATTAATTTTTCCTCTTTTACTTTTATGTGGAGTAACAATACCTTTTTTTGATTCAGATTCACTTTTATTAAATCTAATAAAATCAAATTTCGGAAGATTTAAAATAACTGATAATGGTACTGTATTTTCATTTTTTATCTTTTGATTTTCTTCCATTTCATCTATTTTTAAATCTTTCAATTTTAATAATTTTTTATACTCTTCTATAATTCTGTCCTTTTCAATTTCAGTTGTCATTTTTATTAATGTACAAAAAAAATTAAATATTTCATTTTTTTTATTTAATTATCATCTTCTAAATGATTTATAAACTTCTATAAAAAATGTACTTCTCCGTCCCAAATGTAGGCTCAAAAAAGTACATTTTTTTATAAACTCACATAAAAATACATACTACTTATTTGACAGATTGGATAAATTAATATGGGGCGGAGTCGTAGCATAATTTGTTACTAATCCCTTTCAGATCAATGACGAACCAAGAAAATGGAACCTTTAGGTTCCTTCGGTAATTCATTTTTACTTCACTCAAATATTCATATAAAATTATGTCGCATACTTTTAATTCACTAATTTTATATATTACTGTATAAGTATTAAATGTACTACTCCTTCCCAAATGTAGGCTCAAAAAAGAACAATTTTTTTTAAAGTCATATAACAATCCATATAACTTTTTTAAATTTGATAAATTTATCTGGGATGGAGTCGTATACTTATTACGTCAATTTACTCATATAAATATTTATGTGCGCCCTGGTGCACACGGGAACAGTCCCACCAATATGGAACCATTTTCTTGGTTCCTTATTTTTTGGAACGGAATTTATTTGAAACGGAGTAGTATAATTTTTATAATTTGATAATTTATAAAAATTTCTCTTAATTAGATAAGAACTTAAATATAATATTTGTTTCTTTTAATACGAGTTATAATTTCTTTTAAATTTTTATTAGAAATATTTTCACAGATTATCTTTTGAACTAAAATTTAAATAAAAATATTAATATCTTTTTTATCATAATTATCAGTAAAAAATACCATATTTCCATCCAAATCTATTTCAAGACAAATAAATTTTTTGTTTGGATCATTAAGTTTAAAACATATTTCAGTTTGTCTTCCATCATAAAAGAGTAACCCAATTTCATATACAACACCATAATCTTCTCTAGAACTAAAAGAAATAGATTTATATGAAAAAGTTGTAAGAATTTTAATTTTAGGAGACATTTTTAATTTTGTAATTTTTTTTTTTATTTTCAATTTTTCAAATAAAAAAAAATATATAGCTAGTAAAAAAGATAATTCTATTAAATCTTTAAAAATATTAAACAAAAATTTAAACTTAAATATCAGAAAATATATATATTAGTCTTGATAAATAATTATATATATAAAAATTTATATGGGTCAAAACGTAAAAAAAAAGATCTGCCATAATTACTATATAAACTGAGACTAGTAAGAATATAAAAAATGTGTTTATAAATAAATTTACATACAAAATTATTTTTTGGAAAAACAAAAAAGTTTCAAAACTTTTGTAAAAAATTGAGTGAAAAATTAAGCCTGAAAAATCAGTTATTTTTACGTTTTTGATTAAGTATTCAACAAATTTTTAAAATTATTTTTTTACACTAAAAATTAATAATAAAAATTCTTCATGATTTTTTAAAATTTTATATTTTTTATTTCAAATATAAAAATGCTAAAACTAAAATATAAAAATTTTCCTGAATATCTCAAAGAATCAGATTTTTATAAAAATTTAACTTCTAAAGATTCTATTTATATTCCTGAAGAAAATTTTAAAAAAGATAATTCTGTTAATTCTTTGGAAGATTTTAAACAACTTTTTAAAACTATTAATTTTTTTGGGTTAGATTATCCTGAACAGATGAAAAAGTATTTTAATAAAAACAATGAAGAAATATTTGATTATTATTATAAAAATATAGATGAATTAAATGTATTTTTTATGTTTAAATATTTATTCGGTTCTGAAGAAAATTTTAATTTATATTTAGTAAAGAGAATTAAAGAAATTTTAGATGAAGTTATTAATTATTTAAATAAAAAAGAAAAAAAAAGTAAAAAAGAATATGTGTATTATGAATTTGATTGGTATGTAACTTTAAAATCAAAATTAAAAAAAAAATATGTAAGAATAATTTTGGAAATTTTAAATGTACTTAAAAATAAAAATTTTTTATTATTGAAAGACATTCTTTTATCTAAAAATTTTAAAGAACAATTTAAAAATATTAAACAAAAATGTAAAGATATTGAACTTATAAAAGTAGAAAATCTTGGTGATAATATAACTTTAAATAAAATTAATAGTTCATATTATCACAAAAAATGGAAATTATATTTTCAGAGAATAAGAGATTAATATAAATTTAATTAGTCTTGATAAATTTTTTAAAATATAAAATGTTAAAACTAAAATATAAAAATTTTCCTGAATATTTGAAAATATTGAAGTTGAAAAAATAGAAAATTTAGCTTATTTTTTAAGTTTAGATAAAATAAATAGTACATTAAAAATTACTACTCCGTCCCAGATTAATTTATCCAACTTAAAAAAATTATATTTATTTTTATATGAGTTTAAAAAAAAATGTTCTTTTTTATCTGGGACGGAGAAGTACAGAAAAAGGATATTTTATTGAAGATTTATCAAATATTGAAATTATTAACTATGAGGGTAATTCGATTTTTAACATACAAGGGAAGAAAAAATATTATATAGATGATGAAGAAAAATTTAGATTTATTATAAGTCCTCAAGAATTTTACCAACAAAATAAAAAAGTAAAACAAATAATATGGCTTTATAATTATAAAAATGGAAATAATGAGTTCTATCAAATGTTAAATATTTATTTTCATTCTCTTGCTTCATATAAAAAATTTGAAAAAGAAAATAAAGAATACTTCTCCGTCCCAAATGTAGGCTCAAAAAAGAACAATTTTTTTAAAAGTCATATAAATATACATATAACTTTTTTGACAGATTGGATAAATTAATCTGGGACGGAGTCGTACCTTTTTGAGAATTTTGGAGAAGATTATTTCATTCGTGGATCATTTAGTTCATTTAGTCGTAGAATGCTTTAAAATAAAATATATGTGTAAATTTACATTATTTAATTTCAAATAATATGTCAGGCCATATTTTTTTCTTTACCATATAATTTTTTAAGTCATATATTTATTTGTAAGTTAATTTTTATATTAAAAAAATACATATAATTAAATATAAAAATTTTTTTTTAATATATAAAAATGTACAACTCCGTCCCAGATTAATTTATCCAATCTGTCAAAAAATTTATATATATTTTTATATGAGTTTATAAAAAAATGTTCTTTTTTATCTGGGACGGAGAAGTATTATTTTTTATTTCAAATATAAAATGCTAAAACTAAAATATAAAAATTTCCCTGAATATCTGAAAAAATCGGATTTTTATAAAAATTTAACTTCTAAAGATTCTGTTTACGACTCCGTCCCAGATTAATTTATCCAATCTGTCAAAAAAGTTATATGTATATTTATATGACTTTTAAAAAAATTGTTCTTTTTTATTTGGGACGGAGAAGTACATTCCTAAAGAAAATTTTAAAGATAATGACTCTGTTGAATCTTTAGAAGATTTTAAAAAACTTTTTAAAACTATTAATTTTTTTGGATTGGATTATCCTGAACAGATGGGGGCATATTTCGATAAAAATATTGAAGAAATATTTAATTACTATTATCCAAATATCACCGAACTAAATGTTTTTTTCATGTTTAAATATTTATTCGGATCTGAAAATAAATTTAATTAATATTTAGAAAATAAAATTAAAAAGATTTTAGATGAAGAAATAAATTATTTAAATGAAAAAGAAAAAAATAGTGATAAGGAGTATAAATTTTATAAATTTTCTGGAGAAATAAATTTAAAATGTAAATTAAAAAAGAAATATGTACTACTTCGTCCCAGATTAATTTATCCAACTTAAAAAATTTATATATATTTTTATATGAGTTTATAAAAAAATGTTCTTTTTTATCTGGGACGGAGAAGTAAGGATAATTTTGGGAATTCTTGGTGTTCTTAAAAGCCAAAATTTTTTACTATTAAAGGATATTATATTGTCTAAAGATTTTAAAGAAATATTTGAAAATATAGAATTAATAAAAATAGAAAATTTAGGTTATTTTATAAGCTTAAATAAAATGAATAGTACATTAAAAATAACAAAAAAAGGATGTTTTATTCAAAATCTAAAAGAAAATAATATTCAAATTATAAATTATAAAAACTTTGATTCTGATTTTAATACAAAAAATTATACTACTCCGTCCCAGATTAATTTATCCAAATTAAAAAAATTATATTTATTTTTATATGAGTTTTAAAAAAAATGTTCTTTTTTATCTGGGACGGAGAAGTAGGAGATATAGATTTATAGAAAAAGAATTAGGATTTATTATAAGTTATAACGAGTTTTTTCAAGCTAAAAAAAAGTTAAAAAAATTATTTGGCTTTCTAGTAAAAACTCAAAGATGCCTATTTTGAATATATATTTCCTTTCTGATACTGATATATATTAAAAAAAATCGTATTTCAGAAACATTTGGTAATGATTATGTAAGTAGATATGCATTCTCTATGGAGATCAAAGAAGATTTTTGTGGGATGAATATTTTGTTGAATAAATTCAACAAATTATTTTTAATTTTAAAAATATTTTATTTTTTTTGAAATATAAAATGGGCAGAGAATTAGAAATTAGTATAGAAAAAGGTTTTTTTACAAAAGATCAAAAAATAATTGATGAGATAATTAGTAAAAATGAAAATTTTTATGAAGTTGTTCAGATTTTAGAAAATAATTCGGGTAATTCTTTATTTTTTACAATATCTGAAATTTCATATAATAAAGTTGATCAAATAAATGAAGGGTTTTTGTTGGATAATAATAGACAATCTGAAATTTTTCTTCTAAAAAAATATGAAAAACCGTCTCTTCAAGAAATTAAAGAGATGGTTAAAAATAATTTAGATCAAATTGAAGATATTTCTAAAGATGATATTAAATATTTTACAAAAATTCTTTTAAAAAATGAAGTCAAATATGGTAAATATATACTTAAAACTTGGGCTTAAAATAATTTAAGTTTTTGTGAATTGAAAAATAAACAAAGTTTCTTAAATACAAATATAAATTATCTACTACTCAAGTTCAGGAGAATCCTTTAGGATTCCTATAAAATTGGTTTTTCAAAAAAAAATTAACTATATCTAAATTTATGTTTAATTATTTTTAAGTGATATAAATACTCACTTAAAAATAAAGATTTTAATTAAAATTTCATATGATCTAAAAAGTAAATAAAAAAGATATGACCCAATTTTATAGGAATCCTAAAGGATTCTCCTGAAATGGACCAGTAGATAAACAAGGATCAAAAATATTTAGACTCTTAAATATATTTTAAAAAAATATATTTTCTTATAATTAATCAATTAGTTTTTCTCTAATAATTCTTGAGATTGGATATTTATCTTCTGGCATTTTATCAATTAATCTTATACATGATTCTTTATCAATAGAATATCCTTTTTCAATTAAATATTCATAAATTTCTAAATTTTCACATATACAAGCAAGTCTTAAGGTATGTTCATCAACCCTCCATTTTTCAGAGTCATCATTTTCAACTAAATACTTTACCATTTCAAGATCACCATTAGAAATTGCCCATCTTCCAGTTGTAATAACATCTTTATTATTAAGATTCAATTCTCTGATGTACTTTAAACATTCAATTTGACCACATGAAGCTGTTTTATATGATACAGAAGTATGAAGACTACAACCAATTTCAACCATATATTTTAAAAGATCAATATGTCCATTCATAGAAGCCCATGTAGTAGGAAGTTCTCCTTCAGAAGATTTTAAATAATTTAAATACTTTTTCATTAAATCATTGTTATCTTTTAAATAATTTAGTATTTTTAAATGTTCAATATTATAATTACCATCAATATTTTTTAAGTAACTTAAATACTTATCTAAATTTTTATTTTTAATAATATCTTGATATTCCATTTTCATTCGAAAAAAAAAGTTTTTTAAATTCATTTTTTTAATTAATAATACTGGTCCAGTTCAGATAATATGTCATGTTTAAAAAAAAAATTAATTATATGTAAATTTATGTTTAAAATTTTTTAAGTGATTATTTATATCACTTAAAAATAGGGGTTTTCCTTAAAATTTTATATGGTTTTAAAACTGAATAAAAAGATTTGGTCCAACTTTGTCGGCGTATTTGAACTTGACTAGTATTCAAATATTTTTTTCTGAGTAGACTAATAGAATTTATGATATAGATGTACAAACAATTTCAAGGATTATTAAAGAAAAATATAATTTAATTAGTACTACTCCGTTTCAGATCAATGACGAACCATTCGGGAACCTTCATGTTCCTTCGGTAATTCATTTTAACTTCACTCAATTATTTATATAAAATTAGTTCGCCTACTTTTAATTAACTAATTTTATATATTAACTTATAAGTAAGGATTTAACACATTAACTTAGATATTCATATAAATATTTATGTGCGCCCTGGTGCACACGGGAACTATTCGGTTCCTTATTTTTTAAATTACCAATTTATTTGAACTGGACTAGTAGTACTTTAGAAAAATTTTGGTAAAAATGAAATTTTATTATTTTTATTTTATCAAAAAAATGATGACTCTTAAAAAAGAAAAAATACCTAAATATCTACATAAATCTAATTTTTATGAAAATTTAAATGATGAAGAAATTGTTGATGTACCAGTTGGTTTTTACAAAAAAGATGATACTATAAATAATTTTGATGATTTTATTCAATTATTTAATATTTTTAAATTTTTTATTTGTAAATTTTCTTCTTCTTTCAAAAAATTTTATATTTTACAAAGTAAACAAATTTTAGAATATTTTTCAGGGATGTATTTTGAGCTTGAAGTACAAGATATGTTAACTCAGTTTTCTCTTTTAAAAATAAAAAATCCTAATCAATTTATATCTACTTACAAAATAATGAATATTTACAATTTAAAAAATAATTTATTATCCGAATATTATAATAAAAATAAACTTAAAATTATAGATAAATGTAATATTTTATCAGAACAAGATATATTAAATGACTTAAAACATAAAATTATCATTACTCCTTTTATAAAAAATGGGGTTTTTAATATAAGATACTTAGAATTATGTGTTGATTTGGATAATTTATCATATTCACATTACATATATTATAGAAAAACAGAAGAAGAAATAAATAATTTAAATACATTTAAATCTCATATATTAAATATGCAAAATACATCTTTTAAGTATCATTTTTTGGTATATAAAAATAAAATTTTGACTTTGATAAATTCTGAACTTCAAATTAAAGTTAATATTTTTAATAGAAATGAAATTTGTGAAGATATTGATAAGATTATTAAGCTTATTAGTAATTAAATTTATTTAAATACTAGGCTGTTTCATATCGTGGGACTAATCGGGGATTCATTTTTACTTCACTTATTTATTCATATAAAATTATTTTAATTTACTAATTTTATATATTAATGTTTAAGTATTCATTTAATATTTATACTTATTAATACGTATAAATATATTTTAGAGTATTATACTAGTCTGTTTCATATCGTGGAACTAATCAATAATTCATTTTTACTTCACTTATTTATTTATTACTGTCCCAGTTCAGATAAATTGTGTTTTAAAAAAATATTTAATTATAAGGTAAATACTTCTCCGTCCCAAATAAATTATTGTGGGACGGGGCGACCTATCTAACTTTTTAAAAAGTCATATAACTTTTTCAATCTCTCAGATGGACATATTATCTGGGACGGAGTCGTACAAATTATAACTTACAAATAAAGTTTTTACTTAAAAATTTATATGTTAAAAACAATGTGAAAAAATATCGTGTGACTAATCAGTGATTTATTTTCTCTTCACTTATTTATTGATATTAAATATTTATTTTTTGAATGACAGAGAACCTTCAGTTTTTCCTGATTTATCTGAAACGGAGTAGTACAGATAACAGAATTTATATAAAATTAATCAAAATTTGTATATCTATTACTAGTAAAAAGCAATATTCTCGAGTTGTACATTGAGTTTTCAAAACCCTTTTTATTTCATAAATATCAAGTTTATCTAGTAGATTAGTAGTTTGTCAACACGTTTTTTTAATTTTATATTTCTTGATTAAAAAAATGTATACTAGTCCATTTTAAATAAATCTGGCCTAGTATACATTTAATTTTTATTACGACTTCGTCCCAGATAATATGTCGATCTGAGAGATTGAAAAAGTTATATGACTTTTTAAAAAGTTGGATAGGTCGCCTCGTCCCACAATAATTTATTTGGGACGGAGAAGTAATCCAATTTATTCATATAAATATTGATATTTCAGAAAGTTAATCTTCCGATTCATCTTCTGAAATATCAATATTTTCTTCCTCTTCCATCTCACGTTCTCTTTCTTCACATTCAAAATTAAAATCTTTATTTGCTTTTTTTAAACTTTTAATTATTGATTCTTTGTTCCAATCAGTTACTTTAATATTAAATAATTTATTATATTTAATTTTAGATTGCGTTTTATGTCCTTCTCCTTCAGATGTCGCAAAAATAAAAGAAATTATTTTATTAGAATATTTAACTTTTATATATTTATATAATACTAATAAATCATTTCTAGATCTTTTTAATTCATAATTTATTAAAAAATTATCATCAAAATTAAGGTTATTTTCAATTGACAAAAAAAGTTTTTCAAAAAAATTATCAAATATCTCTTTTTCGAAAGTTATTTCAAAATCATCAACCTCCAATTTCCAAATAATATTTTCTTGATTTTTTAAAGAAATAGTAATAATATATGTATGTCTAGAATCTTTAATATCAAAAACTAAATTATCAGAAATAGAATTTATATTTTTAACCATATTTTTTGAAATATCATATTTATATAATAAAGGTATAGATAATTTTTTATTTTCTAAAATAAATTTTTTTGCTTCTTCAGAAATATACTTATCAAGATTATAATCCCAAAAATTAGCAGTTTTAAAATATTCTTTCAAATCTTCAAAATTATTAAATTCTTTATCAGAATTTTTCATATATTTTGCAATAATTATACTATCATCATCGTGGTTGAAATTTTTATATAACTCTGATTTGCGAAGATATTTAGGGACTTCTGAAATTTTTATTTCCATTTTAAGATGTTAAAAATAATTAAAAAATATTAAAAGATTATACTACTATCAATAAGTGTACTACTCCGTCCCAATTTAATTTTCTCAACTTGAAAAAGTTATATTGAAATTTAAGCGCTTTCGAAAAAAGTTAGGAAAATTAAAATGGGACAGAGTAGTAAGCATTAAAAATGCTTATAGAATAATATATTAAAACTCAATAAATTTATATAATACTCCGTTTCAGATCAATAGGAAATTCAATTTTCATTCACTCATTTATACATGTTAAATTTTTTTAATATAAGTTTTTTATATATTAATCTATAAGTATATATTTAATTTTTATACTTATTTATTCATATAAAAATTTGATGTGCGCTCTGGTGCACACGGGAACTAAAATGGTTCCTTATTTTTTGAATTTCCTATTTATTTGAAACGGAGTAGTAAATAAATTTAAAACATGAATCACCGATTAATCTGAAATGGAATAGGAATATTTAGGTAAGGTGATATTTTCTAACTTAAAAATAAATTAGTATTCTAAAAAATATTATTTTATCTTTAATTATTTATAATTCATATAAATAATTAAAAAAAATTTATATTAACTAAAAATAATTATTAACTACTCCATGTCAAATAAATTGAGTCCGATGTAAAAATTAAGTGATAAATAATACTGAAAAAATAAAAATAAATACATTTATTTTTATAAAAAATATTAATTCTGATTAATATTTTTAAATTATCTCTTAAGTTTTTATAAAAAACTTAACTGACTCAATTGATCTGACATGGAGTAGTAATTAAATATTTTTAGTTTATTATTAATCCATTTAATACTTATATTTCCCATATAAATATTAAATGTGCAACGAGGCGCACACGGGAACCAAATGGTTCCTTATTTTTTGAACCACCGATTTATCTAAAACGAAGTGGTAATAAATTATACCTTACCACTCCCATAAACATACATACTTGTATATTCAATTTCATCAGGTGAAAGGAACTTTTCTTCATCTGCTTCATGAATTTCTAAGTTTTCTAGCTTCAAATCTTTCAAATTAACTAAATATTCAATTTGATCTTTAACAATTGTATTTTTAATGTCTACTTTTAAAACATTTGGTTCTTCAAATTCAAAATGTGCTGGTCCCAAATCAAAAACTTCACCTTTTTTCTTAATAACTTTTAAGGTTCTTTTTTTCTCAATTGTAAAAAAAATAAATTCAATATCTTCCTTTCCACCATATTTTTTGTATTTTTTTTTAATTGTTTTTATTGTTTCTAATAAACTTTCTAATTTTTCTTCAGATTGCCAGAAAAAAGATAAAGATAACATCATACTTATACAAAGTGGTTTTAAAGGAATCTCTTTCTCAAAATCTTTTTTCCATTTAAAATGTTTAATTGCAGCTTTAACAATTTTTTCAGTATCTTCACCACCAGCTTTTAAGACTTTTAATTTATCTTCATAAATTTCTTTTTCTTTTAAAATATTTTTATCTTTATATTTTTTATATTTTTCTTCTAATTTTTCGATATTTTTATTATATCTTCTTTCAGATTCTTGAATGTGTTCTTCATCTGGTTCAATACCTAAAATTTTATGAAAATGGTTTTGTTTATCTAAATCACCTCCATTTCCATATCCAATATCTATCAAATCTGTATCTTCAGAAATTTCTAAAAATAAATTTCTTTTAATCTTATTATGATATTGTCTAATTAAAGCAAAATCTTTACCTTCTAAAGTTTCTATTGTTAATGGTTTATTAATATCATTCCAAACATCACTTGCTACATATTCACTATTTGGTTTAATTTTGTCAGTTCTGATTCTAATAGGATAAAGTAAAATTAAATCACCTACTTTTTTTGGTGCAAATTCTACAATATCATTGTTTTTAATTCCAAAACTTAAAAGACTTTGTATATCAATATTTTCTTCTGAAAATTTATCATAATTTCCTGTAAATTCTACAAGTTTATATTCTTTTGTTTTTCTTGTGACTAATAATTTTATGCCTGGAGTTATAATGACTTGCATATCTATGGTTAATTGATCCCAATTTTTCAATTTACAAATATCAGGATGTGTTTCTAATTTTCTATTAAAAATATTTGATGAAGTGTCTATTTTATATTTTTCTTCTTCTGGTGTAAACATAGCCCCATCAGTTAAATATTCAAGATTTTTTGTATTTTCTTTAAAAATCTGGAGAGTATTATAAAAACTTTCATAAGTATTGCCTAATTCCCAAAAAGGTTTTTCTAATACTCTTATAATTGGATTTGTATTTTTCAAAAAAATTTTATGTAAAAAACTTGAAAGTCTAAGTCTTTGGCTATGTGGAAAATCTTGTACTTTTATTGAATTATTTAAAACCATTGTATCAAAAACTAAATATAAATATTTAGATGTAATATTATTTCCTTTATTAATTCTTCTTTCTTTAGCAATATTTTCCCCATCAAAAATACTATTAATAAGATTATTAGATTTAAAAAAATTAAAAAGTTTAAGAAAATCCGGTATTTTATCATCATTTCTAATTAAAAGAGAAATTTCTAAAGGAGGATAAACCATCCAAATACCAGAATCAAGAATAACTAATTGTTTTCTGTGCCCTTCTGCTTTTGGAGTAATGGTATAAGAATACTTTCCTCCAATTAATCCTCCATAAACACAATCTCTTTTTTTTAAATTTCTAGCTGTTACTATACCATTATAATTAAGTTCTTCTTTTCCTTCAAGATTTAAAAGAGAATTGTATTTTGAAATTAAATCTAATTTTTCAGAAATTGTATAAATTTCAAAAGTATTTTGGATTATTTTAAGTATTTGATCAATAGTTTGGAAAAAATAATTACATGAATTTTTAAAATTTAGATTTTCATTATTTATTTCAATTTCAATTTCGTATATATCAATAGGTGCTTGATTAAATGATTGAGAAGTAATTCTTGTTACATCTACAAATATTTCCTTTCCAAAAAAATAAAAACGTGTTCTTTCTTTATCCCTTGTGGTAGATAATAATGCAGAAGTTCTATCTTTTGGAGGCATTTCTTCTTCTAAAGAGACAACAATTTTATATTCCTGTTCCATTTCAAAATATTTAATTTTTTGTTTTTTAATAGTTTTTACAGAATCATTGTAATGACTATCTCTTTCCTGAATAGTTTTACCGAAAGAAGTTTTCACTTCGTAAAATAAATCTTTTGAAATAAATTTTTCAGATTTATGGTCCATTTCAGATAAAGAATTAAGAATTCTAAGATAATTTTTATGATCCAAAGGTTTAAATCTTGCCTCAATCTCTATATTTTTGTTTGTATTTTTTTTCAAGATATCATTAATGGAATTACAAATAGTGTTTTTAACATTTGCCATTTTTTAATTATATAAAAATAATTAAAAAAATCATTTTTTGAAAAGTAAAATATTTTCAACAATTAAAATGTCAGATAAAAAAGAACATTTTTTTTAAAGTCATATAAAATTAAATATAATTTATCCAAGTTAAAAAAAATTAATCTTGTAAGGAATAGTAATTATCTAGACTTATTAAAAATATCAAAATCATTTAAGCTTTGTTTTTATAATATAATATACTAGTTCAGTTTAGGATTCCTATAAAATTGGGTTTTCAAAAAAAAATTAAGTATATTTAAATTTATGTTTAAATATTTTTAAGTAATATAAATACAAAGTTAAAAATAAAGATTTTACTTAAAATTTAATATTGTTTTAAAAGTGAAGAAAAAAATCTGGCCCAATTACTCAGACTATATGAACTGGAGTAGTATATATTTTTAATTTTTTACTACTCCGTCCCAGATTAATTTATCCAAATTAAAAAATTTATATATATTTTTATATGAGTTTTAAAAAAAACATTTTTTTTATCTGGGTCGGATAATTATTCATTTTTAGATCACGCATTTATTAATATAAAATTAGATCACATACTTAATTATTCATATTAAAATAAATTTTTTGAATCACCGATTAATCTGAAAAGGAGTATTACTACTCAGTCAGAGATTAATTTATCCAAGTTAAAAAAAAAATATGCATTTTTATATAACTTAAAAAAAATATTCTTTTTGAGCCTATATTTAGTAGTAAAAACTTTAAAAATGAAAAATGAAAATTAGAAAAAAATTTTTAATTTCTTAAAATGGGTTTAACTTCTTCTAAAATTAAAAATAATTTTGTTGGTTTAATTATTAATTTGTTAGATACAAATGTAGATAATTATATTTTTGAGAAATATATAGATATTTTTCTTTGTTTATTTAAACAACAGCCTTTAACTTTTGAAGAAAAAAATTATAAATATGTTTTAAAAGCAAAAGACTTTGGGGTTTTCGGATACACATATGAATTATGTGCAACAAAAATGAATGGAATGTCTTTTTGTGTTTTACATAATTCTTGGAATACATCTCCAATTATACAATCATTTGAAATACAACATGAAAAAGTTTTTGTTGATTATTTTATTGATCATCATATAGATTTAAATTCCACAATTGACGCTTTAAAATTTATACGTTTTATTAACAAAAAAAAAATTATGTATGAAAAAATTATTTTTGACATAACCCACACACCAAAAAAATTTATAACAAAATATTCTAAAGATAATATCAAATTAACCATCATAAAGGACAAATATCTCAAAAATTATTCGAAATATGGTATCGAATTTGATCTTAGAGACTTAGAAGAAATTGTAAAAAAATTAAATCAATTAGAAAAAAAATTTCCTATAATTGCAGAAGCAGTTAAAATTATTAATTCAAGTGCACCAGAAGAAGAAAATTATAAAATTACAGAAGCAGTTAAAATTATTAATTCAAGTGCACCAGAAGAAGAAAATTATAAAATTGCAGAAGCAGTTACTACTCAGTTTCAGATCAATCGGTAATTCATTTTTAAAACATTAATTTATTCATATAAAATTAGGTCGACTACTTTTAATTTAGTAATTTTATGTATTAATATTTAAGCTTATATTTAATACTTATTACGTCAATTCATCAATATATATTTATATGTGTGCCCTGGTGCACATGGGAACCAAATGGTGGGACTGTTCCTTATTTTTTGAATCACCGAGAGCCTGAAGGTTCTCCTGATCAGTCCTACTATTTGAAACGGAGTAGTAATCATTAAATATATAAACTCAATTTATTCTATAAATTATATATAAAATCAAAGTAATTTTTTAATACTACTCCGTTTCAGATAAATCGGTGATTCAAAAAATAAATTTTTATATGAATAATTAACTGTAAGTATTAAATCTTTACTTATAAAATAATATATAAAATTAGTGAATTAAAATAATTTTATATAGATAATTGTGTGATCTAAAAACGAATCACCGATTGATTTGAAACGGAGTAGTAGTCCATTTTAGAATCTGGACTTCATAAAATAAAGAACAATTTTGGTTTCAGTGTGCACCGATGCGCACATCAAATTTTTGTATGAATGAATAAGTCTTAAAAATAAATCTTTACTACTCCTTCACAGATAATATGTCAATCCAACTTGAAAAAGTTATATGCATTTTCATATAACTTTATAAAAAAATGTTCTTTTTTGAGCTTACATTTGCGACTGAGAAGTACGTATAAGATGATATATAAAAATATAAAAATTTTTTATATTTTATATTTTTATATGTTTCAAAAAAATGAATTAATTTTAAAAAATTTTTTTTAATAAAATGATTAGTATAAAAAGATTAAACACAAATAAATTTTCATGGCTTCAAAATTCACATTTTTACAAAAACATTGATAATTTTGATGAACCCGTGTATCTAGAATATTGCTCAAAATACACAAAAGATATTAAAAAATATTTAAGAGTTATTAATTTATGGGGAGTAACTTATTTTCCAAAAGAATTTATATATTTATTTTATAAAACTAAACCACTTAAAGAAATATCTGAATTATTTGATTCAACAGGAGATCCTTTATATGATTTTTTAATAGAGAGTTTATTTTCTGATGATATATCTTATTGGGCTGTAAAAAAAAACCAACTCCATTTCTTAGAAAATTTATACGAATGTGGATGGGAAATAAAGTTAAACTGTGATGTTGCTATAGATAATTTAGTGATTTTAAAATTTCTTCACAAAATAGGTTGTAAATTCGATGAAGAGTTATTAAATAAATCTATGTACCAAGATATTGAAATATTTAAATATGTTCACGAAATTTTTGATAGAAAAAAATTTGAATCAATGTTAATTTATGACCCATTGATTCCTGATGAAAACCAAATTTATATTAAAAAACATTTAGTTCCAGATAAATTTTTGCTTTGTTCTTTTGACGGAGTAAGTTTTTTTTATGATTGTTCAACTTTTAAAATTCGTATGTGTTTAATAGATACAGCTATAAATACATCTCAATTTATTTAAAATTAGCCGTTCGTTTTTAATTAAAAAATTTAATACTACTTCTTACCAAATAAAAAAGAACAATTTTTTTAAAAGTCATATAAATATAGATATAACTTTTTCAATGTTTCAGATAATATTTTGTTTAACTATCTGGGACGGAGTCGTACTTATTTTTCCAGTTCGGTAGAATCATTAATTATATACTACTCCTTTTCATATAGTGGGACTAATCGGTAATTAAAAAAAATAAGGAACACAAGAAAATTGTGGAATATTGGTGGTGCTGTTACCGTGTGCACCGATGCTTACATTAAATATTTATATAAAAGTTAATGTATTAAATCTTTACTTATATATTCATATATAAAATTAGTGAGTTAAAAGTAGGCGACCTAATTTTATATGAATAATTTATCTGAAACAGAGTACGGCTCTGTCACAAATGTAGGCTTAAAAAATAACAATTTTTTTAAATTCATATAAATATACATATAACTTTTTTGAAAGATTGGATAAATCAATTTGGGACGGAGTCGTAGTAAATATTTATAATTAATATAAATATTCTATTAAAAATTGTACTTATCCGTTTTAAATTTAGGATCAAAAAAGAACATTTTTTATAAAGACGTATTGAAATACATATAACTTTTTAAATATGTCAGATAAATTAATCTGAGAAGGAGTATTACTTAAAATTTTATGTTTATGATCAAAAAGATATGCTTTAAAATATTATTTAGTACTAATCCGTTTCAAATAAATCTGTGTTTCAAAAAATAGAATTATTAAATTAATGGGATTCCAAAAATTAGGATGTTGAGAAAATTTCAGATAATAATGTACCTGGTAAAAAATGGTCGCTCTTTTAAATATCTTATCCTAAATTAATTTACTTTTAAATAAGTAAATTAATTTTTTTCTTATAGAATATAATTTCTCGAAAATATTTTCTTAAAAAAATCATCGTTTTTAACAAAATATTCTTTTTTTGGAAATAAATCATCTATATTATCTTCATCAATAAGAAATATATTTTCTCTAGAATTAGTAAGAAAAAAAATATCACCTAAAAGATCTTCTTCTTTAAATAGTTTTTTTCTTACTGGTTTTATATTAGTTTCATTTTCAAAAATTCTAACTTTCATGGAAACAAAGAAAGTTTGTCCACCCCCTGTTGTACAAGAAGCATTCCAACCTTCACCTAACTTAGTAGCTAGATCTAAATAATTCCTTTTACATCCAAAATTTTTGAAGATTTTTAATTCTTTAATAAAATTTATAATATTAGCAAAATTATAGAAAATATCTATTTTTTTCTGATCTGGATACTTTTTTAAATAATCATATTCTTTTAAAAAAGTATCCAGATTTTTATATTTATATTTATATTTTTTTTTTAATAAAATATAACATATAGCAGAATTTTCTACATTGTTCATTGAATATTTAATGTCTTTATCAATTAAATTTGTTTTATTTATAATATTTTCATATTCAGATTCTTTTAATTTTTCGTGAAATTCAGGGATTAATTGTTTAACTTTTTCTTCGTACATTTTAATCATTTCCATAAAATTATAATTTTTTTTCAATTTTTTTAATCTATTCAATTTATAAGTGAGAATTATTATTACTACTCCGTCCCAAATGTAGGCTCAAAAAAGAACAATTTTTTTAAAAGTCATATAAATATTTATTTTTTGACAGATTTGATAATATTTTGTTGAACTATCTGGGACGGAGTAGTACTACAGTTCGTATACTGACTCAATTGATTCAGATATTTTTCTTCATTTATTGAACAATATAATTTATTTAAAAATTTTTTTAGAAACACAATTTTATATGATGAGGGGTCTTTCTATACATCTTGAAGGTTAGAAAAACCCCGTAATCCTTTGGAATAGTTTTTTTTTCTAAAATAAATATTTTTAGAAAAAAATTAATATTTAAAAATAAGTGTAAAAAAAAATTTAAAAAATTTATACTTAATCAGAAACATAATTTTTCATATTTTTTCAAACTGAAATTTTCACTTAATTTTTTTGACATTTTTTAAAACTTTCCAAAAAAATTTTTAAAAAATTTATATGCTAAATACGATTAAAAAATTTTTTCAATACTAATATCATAATAAGTTATTTTTATATTGTCTAAAAGTATTACTAGTCAAGTTCAGATAGTCCCACAATATGTCAGGCCAGATCTTTTCCTTCACTTTTTTAACCATATAAATTTTTAATTAAAAAGCTTATCCTTATTTTATATGTCTTTTAAACAAGTCTACTTATATTTACATATAAATAAAATTTTTCTCAAAACCTGACATATTGTGGGACTATTTGAACTGGACTAGTATTACTTTTGTAATTTATAAAAAAATTGAATTTAAAATAAAAAAATTATAAGATTTTATAAATGAACGAATTACATAAATATACCAATAATGAAGAATATTGTGATTTAATTAAAGAATTGAAGAAAAAAGCAGAAAAACATAAAATAAACTTTAAAAATCTTGAAGAAAAGTGTAAAAAAAATATTAATGATACAGGAGTTATCTATCAAGTGAATGAAGCTGCAAATATGATAAACAAAAATAATGACACATCAAAATGCAGTTCCGATGCTTTAATTGCAGGAAAAAGTCAAATTGAAATGGAAAAAATTATAAATAAGTTAAATAATAAAGGGATGCCTATATTGTGTATTTTAGAAATAACAAGACAAATTTTTGATGAAGAACTAAAAGATTCAAAGCCTTTAATTGTAAAGACTTAAAATTCTTAATTAAAAATATTTATTTATATTATATAATATAAATATTTGAATCAAAAAAGTTGTAAATAAAAAATTATACTACTCCGTCCCAGATTGACATATTATCTGACACATTGAAAAAGTTATATGTATATTTATATGACTTTTAAAAAAATTGTTATTTTTTGAGACTACATTTGGGACGGAGAAGTAATAAAATATTTTTGTCATTTTTTCTTATTCACAAGAAATACCCTCTTTCCAAAAATGACAAAAAATATTATCTTTTATTAATTTATGTGATAAAATTAAATCGATAATTTCTTTTTGGCCTCTTGAAAATCTAAACTCTGCACCTTTTTTATATTTTTCAAGTTCACTTCTAAAAATTATTTCTAATTCTTCTTTATTATACTCCTTATATTCTTCAAAATTATCATCTATATATACATGATATGTATTTCCACATTTTTCAATATAATCTGAATCACATAGTGCAGTATACATATCTAAAAAGTTATTGGGAAATTTTATGTATTTATCTTTTCTAGTAAACTGATTTAATATATCATCATCACAATAAAAACTTACACCAGTTATTTTTTTAGAATATTTTGAATATCTAAATGTAATATCAAGATCTTTCTGAACTTTTTCAATATCAACATCATTATTAAGAACAATTTCATAATCAGCTCTATGTCTTTCCATCATAACCATTTTTTATATTTATTTTAAAAATTTTTTTATTATTCAAATTTTTACTACTCCGTTTCAGATAAATCAGGAAAACCTGAAGGTTCTCTGTGATTCAAAAAATAAGGAACAGTCCCACCATTTTGTGCACCATGCCGCACATTAAATTTTTATATGAATAAATTTAGGTAATAAATATTAAATGTACTTCTTCTTCCCAAATCTAGGCTCAAAAAAGAACAATTTTTTAAAAGTCATATAAATATAACTTTTTTGACATATTGGATAAATTAATCTGGGACGGAGTCGTATAATTATACAATAATATATAAAATTAGTGAATTAAAAGTAGGCGACCTAATTTTATATGTCAGATTTAAAAATGAATCACCGATTAATCCCAAGATATGAAAAGGAGAAGTAATATTTTGTTGAACTATCTGGGACGGAGTCGTAGTAAATATTTTTTTTAATCTAAAGATATTTTTTTAATTCTGATCCATTTTAGAATCTTCCTTTTTTTGGTTCTTCATATCACTTAGGTTCTGAGCCTCCTATCCTGGAATATTATTTAATTTAATCCATTCAATAATAATTTCAAAATTTTTTAATATTATTTTTTTATTAAACTCATTTATTTTAATTGTATTTTTTATAAAATTATATTTGTCTTTAGAAGTTATATAAATTTCATTATTCTTATAAGAAATATTGTTTTTATCAAAACTATTGTATTCATATTCATAATCTTTTTTTATTGCTTCGATTATTTTAATAATTGACTCTAATGGTAAAATAGTTTTTGAGTATTTCCATTTTTTTGACAATTTTCTTGTTTTTACTTTTAAATGAATATTATTCGATAAATTTTGAAAAATATAAGGTTTTAAGGTTAAGAAATCTGTCGAACCTATTTTTTTCGATAAATTTATATATTCTTCGTTATATATTTGAGTCGATTTATTAAAAATATAATCTACATAAATGATGTTTTTATTATTTAAAGCATAATTTATATAATTATCATAATCTTGTAATTTATATAAAGTAATAATTTTATATGTTATAAAAAACTGTGTAGTATTTTTAATTTTTAAATTACATAAATCTATTAATAATTCTTGATAAATTTCATGATCTAAAGAATCAAAAACTTCTTGACTATTGTTTTGATAATATTTGATAAAATTTTTCGGGAACTTATTAGAAAGAAAAAAATTTAATGTTTTAAAGAGATCTTTGAAATCAAAGATATTATTCACTTCATCATCCATTTTTAATTTCGGTATAGTAATAACATCTTCATTATTTGAATCTAAGTTTTTGTAAAATTCAGAATCTCTTAAAAAATCAGGTATATCTGAAATATTTATTTCCATTTTTTATTAATTTGAAATTATTTTTTAATTTCAAATTTTATACTATTCCAATTCAAGATGAGATGCTAAGATCCGAAGTCCTATAAAAAGTGAAGAAAAAGATATTAACCAATTATTCAAGATATATAAAGGTTAGGAGAATCCTTACTTCTCCGTCCCAAATGTAGGCTCAAAAAAGAACAATTTTTTTAAAAATCATATAAATATACATATAACTGTTTTAAGTTGTACTAATTTATCTGGTACTACTCCGTTTCAGATCAATTGGTAATTCAAAAAAAATATTTATATGAGTAAATTAGTACTACTCCTTCCCAGATTAATTTATCCAACTTAAAAAATTTATATATATTTTTATATGAGTTTATAAAAAAATGTTCTTTTTTATCTGGGACGGAGTTGTATAAATATTTAATAACAACTTAAATAAAAATATATAAAATTAGTGAATTAAAAGTAGGCGACCTAATTTTATATGCATATTTGTGTGATCTAAAAATGAATCACCGAAGGAACCTTTAGGTTCCCGCGAACCGAATGGCTCCATTTTCTTGGTTCGTCCCACGATATGAAACGGAGTAGTACAGAGTTCTAATTCTTTTGACTAGTATACAGTTTTTCATCTATAATAATGAAATCTTCTATATAACTATATTCTCCATTAGATTTTTCTAATATATATTTAAGTTTAGAAATTTCCTCTTTACATTCATTAATACTTCTATCTATTTCGATAATTGATTCATCAATATTGTTTTTAATAATTTTAATATCTTCTTTAAGAGAAATTTTATAATCGTTAATTTCTCTTATTTTTTTCTCATATTCTTTAATTAATTTACTTTCTTTAGGTCTTGGATATTTTATTTTTAACAATTTGTCCAAATTTAATTTTAATTCAACAGATTGAATTTTTTTTTCTTTTTTAATTTCTAAAAGATTATTGAGTTTAGAAAATAAAATACTAGTACTTTTTAATTCATTTTTTTTATTTATTTCTAAATTATCACATTTAGATAATAATTTATCCAATTTATTTCTAATAAGTTCAAAATTATTATTTGATTCAATAATATACTGATATTTAGGAATAGTACAAATTATTTTTAATCTTGGATCAATTTTTTCTATCCTAGATATTATAGGATATAGATAATTTTTACCAAAAGATAAATATTTCCAATCTTTATCATTAGAATACAATAAATATTCTTTTTTTGAAAAAGGATCTATAAAACTATACAAATAATTATTTAATGGTAGTTCATCTAAATTATTAGGCGTAAAAATAAATGGTAATATTGTTTTATTTAAACGTAAAAATTTTTCCTTATCTTTATAGAAATCAGAAATAATAGTAATAATATCAGAATGGTTATTTTTATCTTTATTATTAAATGGAATTAAATTATAATTAAGAATTAATAAAAATTTATCTAAAAAAAAATTATTTTTACCTTTATATAACAATTTATTAAATTCTTCTAAAAATATCTCATTTAATTCTGAAATATTATTATATTTTTTTACGACACATAATACAGAAACTGATTTTAATAAGGGATTTTCAGATATATAATCAAAATTTTTAATAATTTCTTTTTCAGAAAAATAACATTCATTAAATAATTTTTTAATATCTTGAATAATATCTTCAATATCTAAATATGATATCAATGGTATAATTTGTAATACAAACTTTTTTGGATAATTTTTTAATGGTTCATTTTCTTTTAATAATATATAAATATCTTCAAAATTTTTTATATTAATTTGTAAATTATCATCTTCATCAAACATATTACTTAAAAATTTAGATCTCTTAATCATATCATGTGTAAAAATATATTCTTCATTAAAATTTATTATTGTAAGTTTTAACATTTTTATAAGTATTTTTAAATATTTTGCAAAAAAAATTATTCATTTTTAAGAAAATATTTACTAGTCCAGTTCACACAATATGTCAGGTTTTCAAAAACCAGTCTATTTAAATTTATGTTTAAATATTTATGACTGATATAAATATTTAAACATAAATTTATACTACTCCGTCCCAGATAAAAAAGAACATTTTTTTATAAACTCATATAAAAATATATATAAATTTTTTAAGTTGGATAAATTAATATGGGACGGAGTAGTACTTAAAATTTAATATGCTTAAAAAAAAAGATCTGACATAATTACTCTAACTATTTGAACTGGACTAGTATTTATTTACAAATAAATACTACTCCGTCCCAGATTGATTTATCCAACTTAAAAAAGTTATATGTATATTATATGACTTTTAAAAAAATTGTTCTTTTTTATCTGGGACGGAGAAGTATTTTTATTCACTATTATATTAATAGGAAAAATATCTGATACATTTAATTTCCCATAGAATCAATCCATTTAATAACTTTTTCAAATTCTTCCAAAATTATTTTTTTATTAAATTCATTTATTTTTATTGTTTCAGGAGAGAGCCAATCTTCCCCACGAAGTAACATTAGAAATAATTGATTTCCATTATAAGTAGCAATACCTAGTTTGTAAAAAACATCATCAGATGAATAGTTATTTTTGATCGCATCAATTATTTTAAATATAGAATCTATCTCTAAAATAGTTTTTAAGTTTTTTTCTTTTTCGGATAAAAATTTTATTTTTACTTTTAAATGAATACTATTATTTTTGATTTCATAGGGTTTTAATTTTAATATTTTTGTCGAATATAACTTATCTATCAAATCTTCGTATTCTTCCTCATCTATCGAATAATTTTCTTCATCGTATAGTTCATTTGCATTATTAACTGCATAATTTATGTAATTATCATAATCTTCAGGATTTAATTCATATAAACTAATAATTTTATAAGTTACAAAAAATTGTTCAGAATTTTTTATTTTTAAATTACATAAATCTATTAATAATTCTTTGTAAATATCATAATCTAAAGATTCAAAAACTTCTTGACTATTATTTTGATAATATTTAATAAATTTTTTTGGAAATCTTGATACATTAAAAAAATTTAGTGTTTTGAGAAGTCTTTTGAAATCCTTTATATTATTTACTTCATCATCCATTTTCAATTTGGGTATATTAATAATTTCATCAGAATTTAAATCTAAATTTTTATAAAATTCTGAATCTATAAGAAAATCAGGTATATCAGAAATATTTATTTCCATTTTATTGATCATAAAAAAATAAATATTTTTTAAATTTTATCCTAAAATTTTACTAGTCCAAAGGATTTCGGATTCTCCTTTACGGGTCTTCCTAACCTTCAGGTTCTCCAGTTCAAATAATATAATATTTTGTTGAACTAAACAGATATTTTTCTTCAAACCATATAAAAAAAAATTTTTTTTTGAAAACTCAATTTTATAGGGTTTCGGATCTTCCTATCCACAAGGATCCTCCTAAACTTGAGAACCTTCAGGTTCCTTTGGACTAGTACTTCTCCGTCCCAAATGTAGGCTCAAAAAAGAACATTTTTTTATAAACACATATTAAAATGCATATAACTTTTTAAACTTGGATAAATTAATCTGTGACGGACTAGTATTTTAATTAATTATTTACTCCATAGAATCAATCCATTTAATAACTTTTTCAAATTCTTCTAAAATTTTTTTTTTATTAAATTCATTTATTTTTATTGATTCAGTTATACTAAAATTTTCATTTTTATGTAATATTATTGATAATTTATTTTTTTTATAAGCAGGAATATTTATTTTGAAAAAAATATTAGCATATTTATATTCATATTCATAATTATTTTTTATAGCATCAATTATTTTTTCTATAGATTCTGTTGGTAATCTAGTTTTTGAGTTTTCACATTCTTCTGATAATTTTTTAATTTTTATTTTTAAATGAATAATATTATTTTTAATTTCATAAGGTTGTAATTCTAATATTTGTGTCGAACAAACCTTATCAACTAAATCTTCATATTCTTCATCATCTATTAAATAACTGTCCTGATCTCCAAGAATATCATTAACATTATTTAAAGCATAATCTATATAATTATCATATTCCTGTAATTTATATAGAGTAATAATTTTATAATTTACAAAAAACTGCTTATAATTTTTTATTTTTAAATTACATAAATCTATTAATAATTCTTGATAAACATCTAAAGAATGATCTAAAGAATCAAAAACTTCTTGACTATTATTTTGATAAAACTTTTCGGAAATCTTGATACATTGAAGAAATTTAATGTTTTAAAAAGTTTTTTAAAATCTTTAATATTATTCACTTCATCATCCATTTTTAATTTCGGTATAGTAATAACCTCTTCATTATTTAAATCTAAATTTCTATAAAATTCAGAATCTCTTAAAAAATCAGGTATATCTGAAATATTTTTCAAATATTTTTTCACATAGAACTTGAAACCGGAATGGATACGAAGCACTATAGATTTGGCATGAAAAATCAATTTAAAGTCTAAGAAAAAGTTCTAGGACAATTGCTCCGAGTATATGATAGAGCGAAACTGAAGGTAATAGTTAAGTTATATTGTACTTCTCCTTCCCAAATGTAGGCTCAAAAAAGAACAATTTTTTTAAAAGTCATATAAATATAAATATAACTTTTTCAATGTGTCAGATAAATTAATCTGGGACGGAGTCGTATATTAATTTAAAAATCTGTGTCAATTAGTTATAAGGTTCTTATAATATAAGCACTTGACTAGAAAAATTTAAAAAATATTTTTATTTCTAAATAAATAAAAATGGAAATAAATATTTCAGATATACCTGATTTTTTAAAAGATTCTGAATTTTATAGAAATTTAGATTTAAATTTTGATGAACCTATTACTATTCAAAAATTAAAAATAAATGATGAAGTAAATAATATTAAAGATTTTAAAAAACTTTTCAAAACATTGAATTTTTTTGATGTTGATAAGTTTCCGAAAAGTTTTATTAAATATTATCAGAATAATAGTAAAGAAGTTTTTGATTCTTTAGATCATTATTCAGATGTTTATCAAGAATTATTAATAGATTTGTGTAATTTAAAAATAAAAAATTATAAACAGTTTTTTGTAACCCACAAAATTATAACTTTATATAAATTGAATCCTGAAGAATATGATAATTATATAAGTTATTTTTTAAATAACGCACATGAAGTTCTTAGAGATGATGATGAAAATTATTTGATGGATGATATAAGTTTAGTTGATAAGGTATATTCAACAGAAATATTAGAATTAGAGCCTTATATTTTTAATCGTTCATCTAATAGTATTCATTTAAGGGTTAAAAAGAAGCATTTATATGGAAGATGGGAAATTTCAAACACAGTTTCAACAATAAAATCTATACAAAAACTAATAGATAAAATAAAAAATAATAATGAATATGATAATTTTTTTTATATGAATAAAGAACTTTATATGAATAATGAATATAAAATTAAAATAAATGAATTTAATATAAAAAAAATTTTAGAAGAATTTCAAAAAGTTATTAAATGGATTAATAGTCACAAAATATCCTGAATTATTTTTATCAGATAAATCAATGATTCAAAAAATAAGATGAATACTACTCCGTTTCATATACAATCGGTTGGTGGTTTTAAGAACTTTGAATTTTACACTCAAAATGTTGTTTTTTGTGCTCAAATCTAAAGTTCTTAAAACCCCCAACCAGCTGTAGTGGGACTAATCGGTATTTCATATAAATATTTATTTATATGAATAAATTAGTACTAGTCCAGTTCAGATAAATTGGGCCAGATCTTTTTCTTCACTTTTTTAACCATATAAATTTTTAATTAAAAAGCTTATCCTTAAGTAATATTTTATATGTCTTTTAAACAAGTCTACTTATATTTAAATATAAATAAATTTTTTCTCAAAACCCAATTTATTTGAACTGGACTAGTATAAGTCATCAACTTAAATAATAATATATAAATTAGTCAATGAATAATATTTTTATATGAATAATTGAGTGATTCGAAAAATACTGAATAAAAAGTTGGCTCCTACTTTTTATACTACTCCGTTTCAGATCAATGAAGAACCTAAAGCTTCCTCTGGTAATTCATTTTAACTTAACACAATTATTCATATAAAATTAGGTCGCCTACTTTTAATTCACTAATTTTATATATTAACTTATATATTGATATAAAAATTTAATTTGCAACGAGACGCACAAAAAAACAGTCCCACCAATATGCTACTACTCCGTCCCAGATAATATTTTGTTGAACTATCCAAGTTTAAAAAGTTATACTATTCCATCCCAGATTAATTTATCCAACTTAAAAAATTTATATATATTTTTATGAGACTTTATAAAAAAATGTTCTTTTTTATCTGGGACGGAGTATTACCATTTTCTGGGGTTCCTTATTTTTTGAATCACCGATTAGTCCCTGTCCCACACTAATATAAAACTGAGTAATAGTATGAATGAAAAACAAATTACCGGAGGAACCTTTAGGTTCTTCATTGATCTGAAACTGAGTACTACTCCGTCCCAGATTAATTTATCTGACACATTGAAAAAGTTATATTTATATTTATATGACTTTTAAAAAAATGTTCTTTTTTGAGCCTACATTTGGGACGGAGAAGTAGTATATTTTTAAGTGATTTTTAAAAAGTTGAGAAAATTAAAATGGGACAGAGTAGTATTAAATTTTATATCAAAAAGCTAAGAAGCAAAATATTAAAAACCAATTTATCTAAACTTGACTAGTAAGCCAATACTAACCCGTTTCATATTGTTCAAAAGATTTTTTTCACTTTTTTAGAAAATTTACACATAATTAAAAATATTTAAACTTATATTTAAAAATAATTAATTTTTTTTACTACTCCATCCCAGATTAATTTATCCAATCTGTCAAAAAAATTATATTTATTTTTATATGAGTTTTAAAAAAAATGTTCTTTTTTATCTGGGACGGAGAAGTACAGAATTTAATAGGTCTTCGGATTGTCTTATTTTCTTGAACTTGAATAGTATTTATTAATTAATACTAATACTCCGTCCCAAATAAATTTATCCAACTTAAAAAATTTATATATATTTTTATATGAGTTTATAAAAAAATGTTCTTTTTTATCTGGTACGGAGAAGTACTCCGTTTCAAATAAATCGGTAATTCGTTTTTTCATCACTCAATTATTCATATAAAAATATTTTTTTCTTAAATTTTTATATATTATTTTACAAGTGTAATTTAATAATTGTACTTACTACTCCGTTTCAGATCAATCGGTAATTCATTTTTACTTCACTTAATTATTCATATAAAATTAGGTCGCCTACTTTTAATTCCCTAATTTTATATACTAACTTACAAGTAAGGATTTAATCTATTAACTTACATATTCATATAAATATTTATGTGTGACCTGGTGCACACGGGAACCAAATGGTTCCTTATTTTTTGAATCACCGATTTATTTGAAACGGAGTAGTATTCATTAATATAAATTTTCATTTTTTGAATTACCAATTGATATGAAACGGAGTAGTATAATTTTTTGAAGTTGTCTAAATTTATCTTCAATATCCATTCCCAGATATTTCAACAAAATATTATCTGACACATTGAAAAAGTTATATGCATTTTTATATTTCTTTAAAAAAAAAATGTTCTTTTTTATCTTGGACGGAGAAGTATATTTTTGAAAAAATTTGAAAATAAATATTTTTTCTAACAAATAAAAATGGAAATAAATATTTCAGATATACCTGATTTTTTAAAAGATTCTGAATTTTATAGAAATTTAGATTTAAATTATGAAGAACTTATTACTATTCCAATATTAAAAATGGATGATGAAGTAAATGATATTAATGATTTTAAGAAACTTTTCAAAACATTGAATTTTTTTGATGTTGATAAGTTTCCAAAAACTTTTATTAAATATTATCAAAATAATAGTGAAGAAGTTTTTGATTCTTTAGATTTTGATGTTTATCAAGAATTATTAATAGATTTGTGTAATTTAAAAATAAAAAATTATAAACAGTTTTTTGTAACTTACAAAATTATTACTCTATATAAATTAAATCCTGAAGAATATGATAATTATATAGATTATGCTTTAAATAAGGCACATGAAGTTGGTAGAGATCAAGACATTTATTTAATACATAATAAAGAATATAAAGATTTAGTTCATAAAATATATTCAACAGAAATATTAGAATTAGAGCCTTATATTTTTATGCGTTCATGTAATAGTATTCATTTAAGGTTTAAAAAGAAGCATTTATATGGAAGATGGGAAATTTCAAAACCAGTTTTACGAAGAGAATATATAGAAAAAATAATAGATGGAATTAAAAATAATTATGAATATGAATACTACTCAATTGATAAAGGTAATATTTCTTATAAAAACAATGAAATTTGTATTTATTGTAAATACATAAATGAATATTTATACGTTAAAATTAACACATATAAAATTAAAATAAATGAATTTAATAAAAAAATAATTTTAGAAGAATTTGAAAAACTTATTGAATGGATTGATATACAAAAAATATCATGAAGGTTCTAGATAAATAAGTGATTCAAAAAATAAAATGAATAAATTATTATAATTACAAATCTGCACCAGATAAAAATGTTCTTTTTTAAAACAAAGTTCCAAAACTCTTTCACAAATTTATCAAGTTAAAAAATTTATATATATTTTTATATGCCTTTTAAAAAAAAATGTTCTTTTTTATCTAGGACAGAGAAGTAATTATACTCTGTTTCAAATAAATATGTGATTCAAAAAATAAAAAGGCCAAGAAAATGGTAGCATATTGGTGGGACTGTTCACGTGTGCACCGAGGCGCACATTAAATATTTATATAAAAATTTAATTAATGTATTAAATCCTTACTTATACGTTAATATATAAAATTAGTTAATTAAATTTTTATATGATTAATTGAGTGAATGTATTAAATCCTTACTTATACGTTAATATATAAAATTAGTTAATTAAATTTTTATATGATTAATTGAGTGAAGTAAAAATGAATTACCGAAGGAACTATTTGGTTCCCGTGTGAGACTCGGTTCACATTAAATTTTTTATACTACTCCGTCCCAAATGTAGGCTCAAAAAAGAACATTTTTTTCATTAATCATTTAAATACACATATAACTTTTTTAATCTGTAAGATAAGTCAGATCGACATATTATCTGGGACTGAGTATTACAATTATTAAATTATACTTGTAAAATAATATATAAAAATATAAGATTTAAATATTTTTATATAAATAATTGAGTGATATAAAAATAAATCACCCATTTATCTGGGACGGAGAAGTACATTTTTTTTAAATTCATATAAATTAGTGTGTGACTTGGCGAACTAGATATAACTTTTTCAATCTGTCAGATAGTTCAACAAAATATTATCTGTGAAGGAGTACTACTCCGTCCCAGATTAATTTATCCAACTTAAAAAATTTATGTTTATTTTTATGAGACTTTTAAAAAAATTGTTCTTTTTTATTTGGGACGGAGAAGTACTTAAGATCTTTCAAAAATTAATCTGATTGAATAACACTAATTTCATAATTATGTTTTAGAGCATTTTTAAAAAATTTTTTTCCATATAATGATGAAATTAAAATGCTAAAATTATTTAATAATTGATTTTCATCTTTAAAAAAAAGAGCTTGTTTAAGTTGTTTTAAAATATATTTTTTATTGAATTCATTTATTTCTATTGATATTTTACTAATTATATTTAAAAAGTTTATTGTTAAAGATAAAAAATTTTCATTTTTTATAGATTTTATTATTTCTAAAATACATTCTTTTGAAATTTGTATTTCATATATTTTGAATTCTTGTGATAATCTACCTAACCTAAAACGAATTATATTACTTTTTGATTCATAAAAGTATAATTCTAAAAATCTGGTTGAACATAACTTATCTACCAAATTTTTATATTCTTCAAAATTCATCAAATAATTTTTTTTAAGTTCATTAACATTATTTAAAGCATAATTTATATAATTATTATATTCTTCAGGATTTAATTTATGTAAACTTATAATTTTATAAGTTAAAAAAAATTGTTCAGGATTTTTTATTTTTAAATTACATAAATTTATTAAATAAATATCATTATCTAAAGATTCAAAAACTTCTTTGCTGTTATTTTGATAATATTTAATAAAACTTTTTGGAGACTTATCAACATCAAAAAAATTTAATGTTTCAGAAAGATTTTTAAAATCTTTAATATTATTTACTTCATCATTTATTTTTAATTTTGGAATAGTAATAGGTTCATCAAAATTTAAATCTAAATTTCTATAAAATTCAGAATCTTTTAAAAAATCAGGTATATCAGAAATATTTATTTCCATTTTTATTTATTATGGAAAAAATATTTTATTTTCAAATTTATTAGTCTAAAGAATCAATTTTTATAAATTTTACAACTTCCGGGAATGAGTAGTACTACTCCGTCCCAGATAAAAAAGAACATTTTTTTTATAAACTCATATAAAAATATATATAAATTTTTTAAGTTGGATAAATTAATCTGGGACGGAGTAGTACAATTTATAATAAAAGTTTTTGGAAATTTATCAATATTAAAATAATTCAATATTTTAAATAAATTCTGAAAATCTTCAATAAAATATTTTATTATCAATTTTTAAAAATAAATAGTGATAAATTTATCGGTATTTAAATCTAAATTTCTATAAAATTCTGATTCTTTTAAAAAATCAGGTATATCAGAAATATTTATTTTTTTCTATTAATAAATAAGCATATTAATAATTTATATAAAACAGAGTAGTAAAAAATTATCCGAAATGAAAAATAAATTATTATTTTTCATTGATATGCATAATTTATAATATAATTACAAATTAAAATTTTTTACTTAAATAAATTATAATAAATCAAGAACTTCTGAATTTTGTTTTTGGATTACATCTTCAATATAATTTAGCATTTCTTTATTATTTCTTGCAAGATATTTTGTTATTTTTGTAAATCTAAAACCTTTTTCATGTAAAAATTTGAGACATTCAAAATGTTCTTTTTCAGCAGCAATATCATGTAAATCATATTCAATAGGTACTTTATCAAACAAATATTCTAAACATTTTATAGAACCACATTCAACAATTCTTTTTAAAATTCCTTTGAAGAATAGATATCCATTTTCATATAAAAATTTTAAACATTCTATAGGATCATGATTTTTTTTAATAATAGTAAATAATGCGTAAGGAAGATCAATATCTCTATCCCAAGGACAATTATTTTCATGTAAATATTTTATACAATCAATTGATTTTGAATAAACAGCCCCTGAAAATGTTCTTTCGTCCAATGTTTTTTGAATACTGTGGATATATTTTAAACATTCTACATTTCCGCTTAATGCAGAATAATATAAAACTTCATTATCAAAAATAGTTCCATTTTCATGCAGATGTTTTAAAAAATCTGTACATCCTTTTTCAGCCAAAACATTAATATCAAAAAAACTAGCAAATTCAGAATTAAAAAGTATCAAAAACAAATCGAAATTTTTATTTTCAACAACAATATTTGCCATTGTAGAAGACCATTCATATTTATTCCAACTGTATAATAAAATATCTGGAAGAATGTGTTTAAATGCGAGCATTGCAAAATCTCTATTTATATCATCACTTTGAAGTATGTCTTTTAAGAAATCATAAAATTTAGAGTTTTGCATGTTTTTAAGAATCATATAAGCTTCAAGTTTATTATTAAAAATCAAATTAAAAAAACTTTCTGGAGGTAAATCTATTCCCCAAAAATCAAGAACTTTTATATATAAAAAAATATCTTGACAATTCTCGGAACAAAAAGGAATATCTAAAAGTTCTTGAGAATCAGAATCTAAATTTTTATAAAAATAAGAATTTTTTAACCAAATATAATTTTCATCTTCTAATAAATTAATTGAAAATTTGAATTCTGCATAAATTGGTTTTTTATATTTATTTTCAAATAAAATTGAACAATCTTCTTTTAGGAAATCTGTCATTTTAATCAGTAAAATTTTTATTTTAAAATTCATTTTTTTCAATGTTTAAAAATATTTAATACTAAAAATAATACTACTCCGTCCCAGATTAATTTATCTGACACATTGAAAAAGTTATATGTATATTTATATGACTTTTAAAAAAATTGTTCTTTTTTGAGCCTACATTTGGGACGGAGAAGTACTCTGTTTCAGATAAATGAATCACTGATTAGTGTCACAATATGAAACAGAGTAATACAATTAATACGATGAATAACATATTTATATAAAACTATATTTTCAACTAAATATTTGAAAAATAAAAAAAAATTAACATTAAAAAAAAAATGTATAAGATATATGATTATTTATATTTTTCAAAATTTTCTGAAATTAATAATGATATATTAAAAAAATTAAACATAACATGTATAATTAATCTTAGTCAAATGATTTTTGAGATAGAAAATATTGAAATATTTCATATAAATATACCTGATTATGATGATACTAACATATCTAAATATTTCAATAAAACTAATAAATTTATAACTAATAATTTCATGAAAAGAAAAAAATACTTGTTTGTTGTTTGGGATGTATTTCTAGGAGTCCAACAATAATTATAGCTTTTTTAATAAGAAAGAGACATATGAAATTTAAAGAGGCTTATAATTTTTTAATTAAAATAAATCCTAAAATATGTCCGAATGAAGGATTTATAAAACAACTTGAAAAATATTAGAATAGTACTTTTATTTTCTAAAAAATAAATTTATTTTTAGAAAATTTTATATTAATTCACACTTTTAGATTATAAAATTAAAATTAAACTTCTTCGTATACCGGTGCAGAAGGATTTTTACAATCAATGACATTAGCTATAGGAATTTCTTCTGAATTATAGTTATAATAAACTGAATCATATTCATTTGATCGATTTATCGATGAAAATTTAAAATATTTTGGAATACTATATTCATTTATTGATGAAAATTTAAAATATTTTGGAATACCATATTCATTTATATAATTTGATATAAAAAAATATATAATAAATAATAAAAAAATTGCAGCTAATAATAAAAATGTAAAACCTGTAATAGCAAGTGCAATTATATTATTAGCATTATAACATGTTCTCGTTTGCTTATTTACATATCTATCATAATGATGACCTAAAGGAAAATTATTTATAGCATTATTTAAAGCTGTATTATAATCAAGATTATTATAACTAGCATAAAATTTACATGTATACTTATCATCATAACTTTCAATATCATAGCTATCATAACAATTGTAGTATTGATAAATATCACATTTTGTTTCACAATGTTCTTTACCATCTTTATCTGTAGTACATGTTGTTTTACTATGTATACATCTTTTACATTGATTTGTATCAACGCCATAAGATTCGACTTTTGTTGTTTTTATCCAATATAGTGAACAGTTAGGTTGGATTGTTTTCTCACACCCAGTAAAATATGTAGGTAACCCAATAATAATACAAATCATAAAACAAATAAAACAGGTAGTATCTATATATTTATCCATTTTTAAATATATTTTTTTAAATTTAAAATTTTTAGATTTTTTTTCATTTTTTTTTATAAAAAAGGTAATACTACTCCAGTTCAGGAGGATAGTTCAGGAGGATAGTTCAAAAAAATCCTCGATATGTAAATTTTTATTTAAATATTTTATATGAACTAAAAAGTGAATAAAAAGACCTGGACTGACATATTATTTGAACTGGACTAGTAATCAAAATATTAAATGACTTGATTATTTTTATTGAGTTTTAAAAATTTTATTTAAATCTTCATTGCTTATATAATTTGTTCCTGTTACTGGAATGGGTTTTGTAACTGGTGTTGTTTCAACTGGATTTATTACTGCTTTTTCTATTGGATTTATATTCTCCTCATGAATTTCAGTATCTTCATCTACTGTTTCTGGTGGATTAAAAATAGCCCAAAAAACTATCATTAGAATAATGAATAATAATAAAATTCCTAAAATAATCATATTTCTTCTAAATATTGCATTATCGTAATTTGTTTTATTTGCAGCTTCAATTAAAGCAATTTCATCTATTTCATCACCTCCTCCTGTACATGAAGTTTTGATTGTTTCTACTGTACCATCTGGATTTTGAATTTCTCTATAACAAGTTGAATCAGCACTACATTGTTGACTAACTTCGATATTTCCTATTTTTGAATCAATAATTGTAAAATTGCCACCTGTAATACTACAGTTACAGGTTCCAGAACTACCTTCTGAAGTACAAGAATTACAAATTTGACTAAAATTTACATTTCCAAAAACGGTTGATTGTGCAATACTTATACTTATATCATCAATAATACATAAATTTTGTGAACATCTTAAAAAAGAAGTTCCATCACTTGTGGCTAAAGGTATAACCCCTTCCATATTACAAGTTGGTGTACATTCACGACTAATTCCATATAAATTCGTATATTTACTATAATTTTCTTGACTCATATAACATCCACACCATTTTAAGTATTCAGGATTTCTAACAAGAGTATTACTATTAATATTAACACAATAACTATTTAATGCTCTAGTACAAAGTCCAGGTGTTGTTGTACATATTTTAGAAATTAAATTGTTCAATTGAGCATTTGTTTCAGATGATTCTATAGAAGCTAAATCTCCACCATCTGCGATATATCTTTGAATCATTTTATACATTAATTCTTGTGCGTATAAATAACCAGCTGTACTTGGAACTCCAGAATTTGGAATGGGAGGTTTTGCACATGCTGCAACTTGTCCAGAATATAAATTTCTATAAATTGAATCATAACAAGGACTATTAAAAGTTTGACCTGAAATATTTACATTAGTAATCCATCTATTAACCCATTCTTGAGTATTTCCTATTGGAACATCTGATCCAGTACAATAATCAATCATTAATTGACCACATTCAGGAGAAGCCATATCTCTATATCTTGGATCACAAGTTTTTGTTTCAGTTGAATCTGAAAAACAAAATTGCTCATCTTTATTACATGATAAATCTCGATTACAACAAAGAAGAGGATCACCATTATAAGCTTTCCTTCTACATCTAGCTGCGTTACCTATAATTCCACATGCAGATCCACTACAGCAACTGCCCATAGAAGATGTTTTATTTTGAGAATTATAATGACACGATCCTCCTTGTCCAGCATAACTAAATTCACCAGAACCTCCTAAATTTTGACAATAATCTCTTCGATAAGAATCACCTGCAGGTCCTGAAATAGTACAAAACCCCGGACTACCTGTAATATCTTCAGGATTATTACAAATATTTTCATAAATAGGGGTATTTTTATCGCATGGTATTGTGTTTCCCATTTTTACTTAGAAATAATATTTTTATAAAAATTAAATAAATTAAAAAAGAAAATGAAAAAAAATCATTATATGCTTTAATCAAAAATTTATAAAATTAATATTTTTTAAATTTTTTTAATAAGTTTAATACTCCTTAATATAAAAATTTAATAAGTTATATATTTAATTCTTTATTAATAATGTTTTTTAATAAAGAATTATACAGAGTTTATAAGAGTTTATAAAAAATTATAAAGAAATAATTTAATCAAAAAAAATTAAAGTATCGGATCTGCTCCTACACTTTATAAAAAATTATAAAACTTCGATCATCCTAATATCTAAAAATATTTCATTGAATTAAATTTGAAAAAAATTTAATAATTTTAAAATAAAAAAATGCAAGAAGAAAAAATTTTCTATCATCTCAATAGTAAAAAACGTGTAATTAACCAATCAAAAATGAAAGACATTCTTGAAAATAAAATTAAATTAAATCCAGAAAAAAGTCAAAAAGATATTAATTTATCATTAGGTATATATTCTAAAACAAAAACTAAAATTCCAGGTTATAATTCATGTTTTGATGTTCGAATTGATTCTGATTATTATTCAGATACTGATGATGAATAATTTTTTTTAATTTTAAATATTTCCACATTAATTCTATAAATACTACGTTTAAGATAAATATGTGATTAAAAAAATACAATAATAAAACTCAAATTAAAATTATTTTAGATTAGTAAATCTAAAAAACGAATCACTTATTAGTCACAAGGAAACTTCAGGTGCTCCTAAGATATGAAACGGAGTAGTAAATAATTATAAATACTACTCCGTCCCAGATAAAGAGTAGTCGCCCTACATAACTTGAAAAACCTATATTTATGTTTAAGTGACTTTTTAAAAAAATGTGTTTTTTTTATTCGGGACAGAGTTGTACTCTCCTTCAAATTTTTAATATTTTATATTTAAAATTTTTTATGTCTGTTTCAACGTTTTTAAATATTACCAACTATTAATTATAAAATCAAAATAATCATCATCATTTATACCTAAAGAATATGTAGGATTATTTTCAACTATTATCCATTTATTTCCAAATAAAGCAATATTCTTTAAAAATAATTTAAAACTTCTTTTTTATCTAAGAAATTATAATTTTCATTTTTATAATCCAACAACATAAAAAATAATTTTATTATATATCCATATCCATTAAGTATAAAAATATTGCATACTTCTCCGTCCCAGATAAAAAGGGACATTTTTTTTTAAAGTCATATAAAAATATATATAAATTTTTTAAGTTGGATAAATTAATCTGGGACGGAGTAGTATGCTTTATTATCTTTTATTCTATCTAAAATTATATTTTTAAAATCTTCTGTTATATTTCCATAAACTTTTTTACAAGTTGTAATTAAAAATCTACTTTCACATGTTAATTCCATCACAACAGATATAAATACTTCAATATTATCATTAAAATTATAAAGTTCTTTATATTCATTAATCCATCAAATACTTTGTTATTTACAAGTTTCATAAATATAAGAAATTTAATATTATTATTAATATCTTTCAAATAGGAAATCGTATTTTTTAATTTCTCAGTTCCATACAATAAACTATCATAAGTATCTATACAATCATCTTTTAAAATAGATATAATATCCCTATCAGCTATTATTGGATTTTCTTTATTATATTTAAGTAATAAAATTTCTTCTTTAGGAAGTATTTCATAAGGGATATTTCTTAATTCACAAATATCTTTTGCTATACTTCCTTCTTCATATAAAAAATTATCTTGAATATAAAATTTAATTTTTAATTAATATTTTGTTTAACTAAACAAGTTCGAAAAGTTATTTTTATTTCTCATGATATCTTAAAAAATTTGAAATTAAAAAATATACTACTCCGTTTCAAATCAATCGGTGATTCATTTTTAGATCACACAAATAAACATATAAAATTATTTTTAATTCACTAATTTTATATATTAATGTATAAGTATACATTTAATACTTATACTTATTTATTGATATAAATATTTTTTTTTTGAATTACCAATTTATCTGAAACGGAGTAGTATTCATCTTAAAAAAAATGGAAGATAAAAATATACATGTTGAAGCATTTTTAGTTACTAATATTTCAGTAGTAGTTGTAGAAGAAAAATCCACTTCTAATAATTTAAATGGATATGTTGAAGAATTTAAAATATCTGGTGATAAAATAGTTGGTAATTATAAAAATGGAAAAAAACATGGTAATTTTTATCATTATTCAAAAAATGGAAATGTAACTAAAAAACAATATTATAATGGTAAAAGATATGAACCATTTTGTAAAATTTGTTAATTTTTTCAAAAAATATACTAGTCCATTTCAAATCCACATGAACCAAGAAAATTGTGCCTTTAGGTTCTATAATATGTCAGGAATTCATTTTTTATTCACACAATTATACATATAAAATTATTTTAATTTTATATTTTTATATATTATTTTATACTTATAGATTTATTTTTTAGACTTATTCATTCATACAAAAAATTTATGTGCGCCCTGGTGCACACGGGAACCAAATGGTTCCTTTTTTATGAAGTCCAGATTTATCTGAAATGGACTAGTATTTATTTAATTAAATATATTAAATTTTTATGTTCTATTTAATCATAACGATCAATTATTTCAAATTCACAATTTCCCAGTAATTCAATATCTTCGTCTTCAACATTTATTTTTAGCCAATTTTCAAAATCTAATTTTTTATCAAATTTGCAAGGATTTCCATAATCTTCATTTTTATCATAAAATAATTCAAAATCAAAATCAATATTATTTACTATATTTTCATATTCAGATAAACATTTTAATATAAATTTTTTTTTTGCTTCTAAAAAATTTTTAGCTGTTAAAATAACAAATATATAATGTTTTGCATATCTAAAAGTTTTGCTACATCTAAAAATACTAACCAATTCATTATTTTTATTATAAATATTTTCTTCCATATTTTTTTCAAATATTTAAACAAAAATTAGAAGCTGTCATTTGAAAAAAAATTATACTTCTCCGTTCCAGATAAAAAAGAACATTTTTTTTAAAGTGATATAAAATTAAATATAATTTTTTTAATCTGTCAGATAAATTAATCTGTGACGGAGTAGTAACTATTTAGAAGAAAATACAACTCCGTTTGACTAATCGGTGATTCATTTTTATATGACACAAATATACATATAAAATTAGGTCGCCTACTTTTAATTCACTAATTTTATATATTCTTATTTATCTGAAATGGACTAGTACTCCGTTTCAGATAAATTTGGAATTCATTTTTAGTCACTTATTTATTCATTCATATAAAATTATGAGTATTTATTTATCTGGGACGGAGAAGTAATATTTTACTACTCCGTTTCAAATCAATCGGTAATTCATTTTTAGATCACACAAATATATATATAAAATTATTTTAATTCACTAATTTTATATATTATCTTATAAGTAAAGATTCAATACTTATTACGTCAAATTATTCATATAAAAATAATTTTTTTTAATTACCGATTTATTTGAAATGGACCAGTAGTACTACTCCGTCCCAGATAGTTCAACAAAATATTATCTGACAGATTAAAAAATTTATATCTATATTTAAGTGATTAATGAAAAATGTTCTTTTTTGAGCCTACATTTGGGTCAGAGAAGTACTTACGTAATATAAATACAAACTTAAAAATAAAAATTTTACTTAAATTTTTATATGAACTAAAAGTGAATATAAAAACCTGGACCAATTACTTTGACTATATGAACTGAACTAATACCCATTTTCATCAATATAATTTTTGAAAAGGCTTATTATATATATATCTTTTTCCTTATCTCGTGTTTTATTTTCAACTAAATAATCATAATATTTTTGAAGAATTAAATCAAAATAATAATTTTTAATAATTAATCCTTTATCATTAGCAAATTGTAGACATTTAAAACTTTCTTCTGTAGTTTCAGAAATACATTTTACAATAAATTGTTCATCCCATAAAAAATTATTTTCATATAAATATTTTACTATTTCAAAGTTATTAAATGACAATAACATACAATTTTCTGATCTAATAAAACCTTTTTCAACAAAAAATTTTACACATTCAATATTATTACTTTTGCATGCATTTTCTAAAAAATTAACATTTCTAATTAAATTATCAAAATTATATTTTTCATCAAGATAATTCAAAAATTTCATATTTCCATCTAATGCAAATTTTAAAATATCTCTTTCTAATATTTCAATATTTATTTTATCTTTATAAAAATCTAAACAATATCTAAAGATTTCAAAATAATTGAATTGTATTGAATATTCTATACATTTTTCAAAAGGATAACTCACAAAATCTTTTATACTACTGTTATCAGGACTATCAGATAGATCATAATTTTCTAATATAAATTTTATTGCATCTAAATTATTATTGTAAGCTGCATTAATTAAAGCTTCTCCATGATTTAATTCATATTTTCCTATTTTCTTTAGAAATTTAAGACATTTTATTGATCCTTGATTTTTTGAAGTACAAGCATAGTAAACCATTTCATTTTCATAACTATGAATATTATCAGGAGTCCATATACATTCATTTTCAATAGCATATTTAAAACATTCATAACTACCATTAATTAGTGCATTTTTTAATGTTCTTGAATCCCAAGGGAAATTATTTTCATGACAGTATTTTAAATTTTTAAGATTATTTTTTGTAGATAACAAAGCACATACTGTTTTATCATAAGGATATCCTTGTTCAAACAAAAATTTTAAAACTTCAAAATTTTCGCAACCAAATTTTACATTAAACCAGGATTTTGGAGGTTTTGCTTTTTTATGAATTAATTTAACAATATTTAAATGTCCATTTTTACAAGCAATTTCAAAAAGATTAGTATCAGAAGATGATTGATCAAATACCTCTTCAGGTATACAAGATTTAAAAAATAAATATTTAAATAATTCAATATGTCCATATATACAGCAATTTTCTAAAGATTTAATATATGTATTTTCTTTTGCATATATTGTTTCAGAAAACTTTAAAGCTTCTAAAAAACCATATTTGCAACATAAAGGCATTAAATTTTTTGATTCTAAAGAAATAAATGCTAATAAAAAATCAAATAAATCTTTTAGATGTATATCAAAGTTATCTTTTAAATATTTAAAAGGTTTTAAATTATAAATATTTTCAAAAAAATTTATAGGATAATCAAAAACTCCCCAAAATTTTATAACAGCAAATAATAATTCTAAATTATTTTCATCAGCTTTACAATAAATGGCTTCTATTTCTTCATCATCTTCTTCATCATCAAAGGTTTCAAATAATTCAGAATTTTTAAGCCATTCATATTTTTTTTTATTTAACAAAGATAATTTCATTTTATATATGTAATAAAAATATTTCTTAAAAAATATTTTAATGAAAACAATAAAGTATAAGTTTTTATTTTTAGTTGTAATAATTCAGAAGATTTAATTTTACTTGAAATAAACTTAAAATATTATTTAGTTAAGATGAGTGAAGACAAAAAGTAAGCACACGTTCTTATTATAATTTTTATTTTTTTTTAAAATTTAGGGAGGGTAAGTGATAATTTTATCTCTTACCTAAAAACATACTCAAAATATTGTTCAGTGAAGATGAGTGAAAACAAAATGTTCTTATTGTAATTTTGAAAAATTTATTTTTCAAAAAAAAATCAGTGTGGGTAAGTGATAATTTTATTTTTTACCTAAAAACATACTCAAAATATCATTCAGTGAAGATGAGTGAAGACAAAATGTTCTTATTGTAATTTTGATTTTTAGATTTTTTAAAAATTTTAGTGAGGATAAGTTAGACTTTTATTTCTTAACTAAAAATATACTCAAAATATTCTTCAGTGAGAATGAGTGAAGTAAAAATGTTCTTATTGTAATTTTGAAAATTTTAAAAAATAAAATTTTTAGTGACAATAAGTTACAAGTTTTTTTCTTAACTAAAAAATAAACTTAAAATATTCTTCAGTGAGAATGAGTGAAGTTAAAATGTTCTTATTGTAATTTTGAAAATTTTATTTTTTAAAATTTTTAGTGACAATAAGTTACAAGTTTTTTTCTTAACTAAAAATAAACTTAAAATATTATTCAGTGGAGATGAGTGAACAAAAAAATTTCTTATTGTAATTTCGTTTTTTAGATTTTTATTTAAAAATTAAGTGACGATAAGGTAGAATTTTATTTTTAACTAAAAACATACTTAAAACTATTTTTAAGTGAGAAAAATATGAAAAAAGTTTATAACTTATTCTTACACCAATTAATAATAATAAAATTTATAATAGTCTAATCTGAGTAATTGGGTTTTTAACTTTTCCATATTTTGTTGAACTAGCTAAATATTTATCATGATTTTTTAGACTATATAATTTTTTAACTAAAAACCTTATTTAAACATAAATTTACATAGATCGGTGTTTGAAAACGGAATTTTATATAGATCACTCCGGATCCTCCTGAACTGGACTATTATAAAATTAAAAAAATTAAGTTTATTTTAAAGCATATTTTTGAAGACCTGTCATACTATCTGAACTGGACTTATAAATTTTTTAAATAATAATAATTAATCTTTATATTTCTCTAAATATAAAAGACACTTTTTCAATAAAAATTTATTTTCTAATCACAAGTAATTTTTTCAGTCCAATTAAAACCCTTAATTTTACCTTTTAGTAACTCATGGTTTGAAATTTCATAAATAAATTTTTTTTCATCTTCAGTAAATACAATCTCTTTAACAAATAAATTTTCAAATTCTTCTTTTTTTTCATTTAAGAGAATATGAAATTCTTCTAGGGAATATTCAATATCTTCACCAATATTATTAAAAATAATAATTTTTTCAGATTTATATTCATCACGTCTTTTCAATATTTTAAGCAGATAAAAATAAGTTATATTATCTTTTGAAAATAAATAATCATCATTATATTTTTTATATAAATTAGTTTTTTTTAATCTATTACATTCATTCCTGGTACTAAAAGTAACTAATTCAATAGTCTTATTATAGTATTTAAATATTGTTCTAAGTTTTATTTGAAGAGCTAATATAATATCAAAAAAATCCACATCTTCTGATAATTCTAAAACATAGCTAATAATTTTGTTAGGTTCGAACATTTTAATAAAATTAAAATATTTTTTTTTAATTCAATTTTATTTATTTCCAACTAATTGACTCTATAGATGCATAAACATATTTACGTTCAGGACTATATATAACTTTATATCCTTTTTCAATTAATATATTACAAACCGTTAAAGTTGTCGTATCGCTACAAATATTTTCATGATAATCATCTATTTGATATCTTCCTTCATTTGCCGCTTTCAACATTTTTTGATAAATAGATTTAAGATTAGAATCTATCGTTCCATCAATATTTTCATCTTCTATATTTTTTTCTAAAATAGCTTTTTCAGTTATATTTCTTAAATAATTAATATCCATTTATAACAGAAAAAAATATTAAAATTAATTCAATTTTTTGACAAATATATTTTTTAAACTCCTTACTTCTCCGTCCCAGATAAAAAAGAACATTTTTTTTATAAACTCATATAAAAATATATATAAATTTTTTAAGTTGGATAAATTAATCTGGGACGGAGTAGTAGACTTTTTCTAAAGTGTAGGAGCACTTTAGAATTTTTTATATTTGTATATGACTTACTTCTAAAATATTAAAATAATAAATATCATCTTTTATTCCTTTATATTCCATAACACATGGAGGTATTACAATGTCCCCTTCTATAGAACTTTAATTGCTAAAAATACAAGGATTAAACCATAAAAAAGGTACTACTTCTCCGTCCCAAATGTAGGCTCAAAAAAGAACATTTTTTTTTAATTAATATAAATATACATATAAAATTTTCAAGTTGGATAAATTAATCTGGGACGGAGTAGTACTCCGTTTCAAATAAATCAGGAACAGTCCCACCATATGGTTTTCGTGTGCACAAGGGCGCACATATATATTTATATGGATGAATTGACGTTATAAGTATTAAATATAAGCTTAAATATTAATACATAAAATTACTAAATAAAAAAAAATTTATATGAATAAATGAGTGATCTAAAAATGAATTACCGAAGAAACCGTTCGGTTCGTCATTGATCTTAAACGGAGTAGTATATTTTTAGGTATAGTTATACACATTTTGTAATTTCCAAATTCTTCCAAGCTGAATAATTCTTTTGAAGGAGTTGTAATCATATACTTCTCCGTCCCAAATAAAAATATCCAACTTTTTTAAAAGTCCCATAAAAATACATATAACTTTTTAAACTTGGATAAATTAATCTGGGACGGAGTCGTATGTTTTTATATTTAAAGATTCTAAAAAATAGGGCTCTTTAACTCTTCTATATACAACTCCGTCCCAGATAATATTTTGTTGAACTATCCAACTTGAAACAGTTATATGTATATTTATATGACTTTTAAAAAAATTGTTCTTTTTTGAGCCTACATTTGGGACGGAGAAGTAGTAAAATCTTTGGTTAGTTGAACAAAATATTATTTCAACTTGAATAATATTTTTTTTGAAAACTTGAGATATTAATATGAATCTATATTTTTCCATCCCAAATAAAAATATCCAAGTTTAAAAATAAATATAACTTTTTAAACTTGGATATTTTTATCTTGGACGGAGTAGTAAAGGGTTTGTATCTCATCTCATCTAGTTCAGGACGAGTAAATTTTTTGTTAAATATGATTTTTTTTTAAATTTTTAAGTTAAAAAAAAAATGAAAATTAACAAAAAATTTAATTGGTTGAAAAATTCGGATTTTTATAAATCATTGAATGGTTCAGATAATAGAGTTGAAGACAACCCAGAAATTAATTGCCGCTTATGTTCTAAATATACCAAAGATATTAATGAATTTCTGGACGCTATAAGTTTTTGGGGTGTTTATTACCTCCCTCCTGAATTCTATATTCTATTTTTTAATACACGTCCTTTAAAAAAATTACAAGATATGTATGAAAGGACTAATAATACAAGTAACTTATATGAATTCTTTATTTATATACTAAAACTTGATTTTAAAACTCTAAAATATCAATTATGTAAATTAGCTTCAGAAAAAGGATATTTAGATATTTTGATTTATGCTCATGAACATGCTCATAAAAATAATTTACGGTTTTCTATGACTGAAATTTCAAGTTATGCATATATTGGAGGTCATTTAGAATGTTTAGAGTATTTATATAAACATAAATTATCAGAAAAAAAATATCTACTTCTCCTTCCCAAATAAAAAAGAACAATTTTTTTAAAAGTCATATAAATATACATATAACTTTTTCAAGTTAGATTGACATATTATCTGGGACGGAGTCGTAAACTTTTTAATAAAAAAATATTTAAATATCTTTTTTAATATTGTGGTTTATGAATATATTTTAACTTAATTCTACTGATATCAATTCTTTTATAATCCCTTCAGAAAGTCTTTTAATAACTTCTGGATTGTACCCTCCTTCAAGTATATATAACAAAGGAATATTTAAATTTTTAAGTATTATTGTTGTATTAATATAAAATGAATCATCGACATTCATTATTTCAAGCTTATCTTCTACATGTGCATCAAAACCATTAGAAACTATAATTAAATCAGGTTTTACTTTCTCAATAAAAGGTAAAACAATATTTTTAACAGCTGCTGTATATTGTTTTGTACTAGCTCCCATAAATAAAGGAATATTTAATATTTTTTCATTGTTTTCTTCAATATCTCCAGTAAATGGAAAAATACCAAAACAATGAATTGAACAAGAATAAATATTTTCTGTGTTTTTAATAATTTCTACAGTTCCATTATTTGCATGAAGATCATAATCAAAAATTACAATTTTATTAAACCCTAATTGCTGTAAATATTTAGCTGCAACCATTGTTGAATTAACTAAACAAAACCCATGAGGGCTCGATTCTCCAGCATGATGCGATGGTGGTCTAATTAATAAATAAGCATATTTAATTTGTTTTTCGAAAAATTTATGACAGATATTTTTAATAATATTTATTGCTTCACAAATTATTTCAAAACTTTCTGGTGTTTGGTAAGTATCATTATCCCAAGATATATAGTAAGAATCATCATTACATTCTGTACATTTATTTTTAGTTTCTTTTAGACAATTTTTACAATAATAATTATTTCCAATCATATTTTTAAGGTTCTGAATATAATTTTTACAATGTACATTTTCGATTAATTTTATGGCTTCATCAATATTATTATCTATTTTTTCTAAAAATGATTCTTTTGGAAAAATATTCAATAAATGTTTTATTGTACCATAAGTTCTATTAGGTGTTTCAAATTTATTTTTAGGACTAAAATGCTTTTCTGAATTATTGTAAGCTATTATCATTTTCTATTTTTTAAATATAAATTTTTTAATTCATTTTTTTTAAAGTTTTATATTTTGTGTGACAACTTGAAAACCCTTAGTAGTTATATATACTACCTTTAGGTTCTCCGGTTCAGGAAAAGCCCGGTAATAGGAAGATCCGATAAGGAGATTCTGATAAAGAGAATCCGAATCCTTATAATTATGTCAGGTTTTCAAACACCGATCTATTTAAATTTATGTGTAAATATTTACTTAAAAATAAGTGAAAATTTTATATCGTTTAAAAAGTTGTACTTCTCCATCGCAAATGTAGTCTCAAAAAAGAACAATTTTTTTAAAAGTCATATAAATATACATATAACTTTTTTGACAGATTGGATAGTTCAACAAAATATTATCTGGAACGGAGTCGTACTTAAAATCTTGACAAATTGAACCTACAGTTCCACTATATGAACTACTGGAGAACCTGAAGCTTAGACCAGTATAATTTTTTTTTTAGAGATGATCTCATAAATATTTTTTGGAAAAAAATTAAAAAGTTTAAAAAAAATCTTCAAAAAATTAAGTTTAAAAATAAGCGTAAAAAATCATAAAAAATTACATTTATGATTACTTAATCAACAAAAAAATTAAATTTATTCTTACATACAATTTTACACTTTAATTATTTTCGTGAAAATAACGGTTCAAAAAAACCTTTAGGTTTCCACTATCAAATAAGAATTTGTTGATTCAGTTTTGATACTATTTACATAAAGTAATCAAAGTTTATATATATATATGTGAGTATTTTAGAAAAGAATATTTTGGTATAAAAATTTAAAAGAGTACTAGTCCAGTTCAAATAATATGTCAGGTTTTGAGAAAAAATTTATTTATATGTAAATATAAGTAGACTTGTTTAAAAGACATATAAAATATTACTTAAGGATAAGCTTTTTAATTAAAAATTTATATGGTTAAAAAAGTGAAGAAAAAGATCTGGCCCAATTTATCTGAACTGGACTAGTATATAAGAATTCTAAAGAAATATATTTGTTTATAAAAAAATTAGAAGAGTTTATAAAAATTCTAGAGAAATATATTTGTTTATAAAAAATTAGAAGAGTTTATGAGAATTATAGAAAAATATATTTCATTAGAAGAATTCTAGAGATATATTTGGTTAGAAGAGTTTATAAGAATTCTAGAAAAATATATTTCATTAGAAGAGTTTATAAGAATTCTAGAAAAATATATTTCATTAGAAGAGTTTATGAGAATTCTAAAAAAATATATTTGGTTAGAAAAGTTTATGATAATTCTAAAAAAATATATTTGGTTAGAAGAGTTTATAAGAATTCTAGAGAAATATATTTGGTTAGAAGAGTTTATAAGAATTCTAGAAAAATATATTTCATTAGAAGAGTTTATAAGAATTCTAGAAAAATATATTTCATTAGAAGAGTTTATGAGAATTCTAAAAAATATATTTCATTAGAAGAGTTTATAAGAATTCTAGAGAAATATATTTGGTTATAAAAATTTTAAAGATATATATTTTGCTATAAAAAATTAAAGAGTTCATAAAATTTTTAAAGAAATATATTTGTTTATAAAAAATTAGAAGAGTTTATAAGAATTCTACAACACCGTTTCAGATCAATGACGAACTATTCGGTTCGCGGGAACCTAAAGGCACCATTTTCTTGGTTCCTTCGGTAATTCATTTTTACTTCAGTCAATTATTCATATAAAATTAGGTCGCCTACTTTTAATTCACTAATTTTATATATTAACTTATAAGTACGGATTTAATACATTAACTTACATATTCATATAAATATTTAATGTGCACCGAGGCGCACACGGGAACCATATTGGTTCCTTATTTTTTGAAACACCAATTAGTCCCACTATATGAAACGGAGTAGTAGAGAAATATATTTGGTTATAAAAAATTAGAATATTTTATAACTAAATTCTAGATAAATATATTTGGTTAGAAGAGTTCATAAAATTTCTAGAGAAATATATTTTGCTATAAAAATTTAAAAGATTGTATAAGAATTCTAGAGAAATATATTTGTTTATAAAAAATTAAAAGAGTCCATAAAAATTCTAGAGAAATATATTTTGTTATAAAAATTTAGAAGAGTTTATAAAAATTCTAGATAAATATATTTCGTTATAAAAATTTAAAAGAGTCCATAAAAATTTTAAAGAAATATATTTTGTTATAAAAAATTAAAAAAGTTCATAAAAATTTTAAATAAATATATTTTGTTATAAAAATTTAGAAGAGTTTATAAAAAAATATTTTTTTATAAGAATTCTAGAAAAATATATTTGGTTACATTTTAAAAACTTCTAAGAAATTTAAATATATATATATATGATTATAAATTATTATTTCTTTTTTCTAAAAAATTTTTTTGATTTTTTCATTAACTCAGTCATTTTATCATTATCTGAAATAATTTCCATCCATTTAATATTTTCTTCTATTAAATATTCTTGATAATTATCTTCTTGAAAATTTACAATTATCATTTTATTAATTTCAATATTATATTTTTTTAAAACATGCTTATATATATGTAATTGTAAACTATATCTATTGAATGAAGAATTTATTTCCTGAAAAATTTCATTATCACTATTTGAAATTTCATCAATACAACATTTTTTCCAATCTACTAAAACGTATTGATCATTTTCATCTTTAAAGATTGCATCACATATTCCATAATAAAAACCATTTTTAATTATTTTTTCTGATTCATAAAAAATTAATTTCGAATCTTCTAAATATTTAAGAAATAAATTAAAATATATATTTTTTTTCTTTGGTATTTTATTATATTTTAAATATTCATCTATATTTTTATGAAGAACTTTACCTTGTTTTTTCGAAAGTTTAGGGGATATGTTTGATGTACTTTTTTGATTTTTAATGTATGGAAAAATTGTATTAATTACTTTAGATACTGTAACCATTTTTTAATAAAATAAATAATTTAAAAATTCAGATATACTTTATAAATAAATGAATTTTTATTTATTTATTTTTTTATAAAAAATGGAAATATTAAATGAATATACAAAAGAAAGTGTATATAAAAAATTAGAAAAAGGATTATGTGAACATGGAAAACAAAAAAATAGATGTAAAGAATGTGGTACTGGATTCTGTGAACATGGAAAAAGAAAAGATCAATGTAAAGAATGTGGTACTGGATTCTGTGAGCATGGAAAAGAAAAAAATAGATGTAAAGAATGTGGCACAGGACTCTGTGAACATGGAAAAAGAAAAGATCAATGTAAAGAATGTGGAACATCATTATGTGAACATGGAAAATGGAAAAATAGATGCAAAGAATGTGGAACAGGATTCTGTGAACATGGAAAACAAAAAAGTAGATGTAAAGAATGTGGAACAGGATTATGTGAACATGGAAAACAAAAAAATAGATGTAAAGAATGTGGTACTGGATTCTGTGAACATGGAAAAAGAAAAGATCAATGTAAAGAATGTGGAACAGCATTATGTGAACATGGAAAATGGAAAAATAGATGCAAAGAATGTGGAACATATTTTTGTGAACATGGAAAACAGAAATACAATTGCAAAGAATGTGGGACTGGATTATGTGAACATGGAAAACAAAAAAGTAAATGTAAAAAATGTGGAACATATTTTTGTGAACATGGAAAACAAAAAAGTAGATGTAAAGAATGTGGAAAAGGATTCTGTGAACATGGAAAACAAACAAGTAGATGCAAAGAATGTGGTACAGGATTATGTGAACATGGAAAAAGAAAAGATCAATGTAAAGAATGTGGAACAGGATTATGTGAACATGGAAAAAAAAGCAGATGTAAAGAATGTGGAAAAGGGTTCTGTGAACATGGAAAATGGAAAAATAGATGTAAAGAATGTAATATAAAATTATCTGAAAAATTAAATACAAATACAAATGGAAAAAGAACTTTTGAAAATATTACAGATAGTGATTCAGATTCTCTTTTTAGTGTAAGTGAAACAGAATAAATATAAAGAATCCTGAGTAATTGTGTAGATTAGATTAGAAATTTTATTTTTTATTAAAAATAATAGGTCAGACCAGATTTTTTCTTCATAAGATATAATACAACTCCTTCCCAGATGAATTTATCTGACAGATCGAAAAAAGTTACTACTCCGTTTTTATATCTTTGGAGAAGCTTCAAGTTCCTTGCGACTATTCTTATTTATTCATCGTATTTTTTGAATCATAGAGAATCCAAAATCTTTTGAGTTTTGAAAGAAAATGTTTTTAGTATATTTTTTTAATTAAGTTGTAAAATAAGTTTCAAAGATTACGATAAAAACAACATTTTAAACAAAGAATTATTTTATACTATTCCAAAAGATTTCGGATTCTCCTATCCTGAATGATATCTTTTTCAGATATTTATCTGATATATTAAAAAATTTATATCTATTTTTATATGACTTTAAAAATAAATGTTCTTTTTTGATTCTACATTTGGGTTGGAGAAGTAGTCTAAAATGTTTAATTCATTTTAACAAATGAATTAAAAAAAAAAGAATATGTAAATAAATTATGTCAACATGGAAACATAATTGTAAAGAATGTGGTACATGATTCTGTGATCGTGGGAAAAAGAAAAATAAATGCAAAAAATGTGGTACAGGATTAAAAGAAAATTTGAATACAAATGGAAAAAGAAGTTTTGAAGATAGTGATTCTGAATAAAATGATATTATTCAAGTTCAGATAGTCTTAAGGTACCTTTAGGTTTTCCTACAATATATCAATTTTTCAAAAAAACTTTTTATATTTGATAAAGGTCAAATATAAAATTTTAAGTACTTCTCTTTCCGAAATGTATTCTCAAAAAAGAACATTTTTTTTGTTTGGGACGGAGAAGTAAAAAACGAAAGTGTATATAAAAAATTAAAAAAAGGATTCTGTGAACATGAAAAACAAAAAAGTAAATGTAAAGAATGTGGAACATGATTCTGTGAACATGGAAAACAAAAAAGTAGATGTAAAGAATGTGGAACAGAATTCTGTGAATATGAAAAAAGAAAAGATAGATGCAAAGAATGTGGAACAGAATTCTGTGAATATGAAAAAAGAAAAGATAGATGCAAAGAATGTGGAACTGGATTATGTGAACATGGAAAACAAAAAAATAGATGTAAAGAATGTGGCACAGGACTCTGTCAACACGGAAAAAATAAAGATCAATGTAAAGAATGTGGGAAAGGATTTTGTGAGCATGGAAAAAATAAATATGAATGTAAAGAATGTGGAACAAATTTTTGTGAACATGGAAAACAGAAAAGTAGATGTAAAAAATGTGGAACAGGATTATGCGAACATGGAAAACAAAAAAGTAGATGTAAAGAATGTGGTACAGGCTTATGTCAACATGGAAAATGGAAAAATTCATGTAAAAAATGTGGTACTAGTCCAGTTCAAATAAATTGGGTTTTGAGAAAAAATTTATTTATATGTAAATATAAGTAGACTTGTTTAAAAGACATATAAAATATTACTTAAGGATAAGCTTTTTAATTAAAAATTTATATGGTTAAAAAAGTGAAGAAAAAGATCTGGCACAATTTATCTGAACTGGACTAGTACAGCTTTATGTGAACATGAAAAACGAAAAAATAGATGCAAAGAATGTAGTATATATGTATTTAAAAATTTAAATATAAATGGTAAAAGAAATATTACAGATAGTGATTCTGAATTTCTTTAGTGTAAGTGGAATATAATAAATTGATATATCAAAAAATATTTTTAAAATAATAATAACCTTAACAGTAATTAAATATCTTTTATATAAAAAATATTTACTTTTTAAAATTATCTATTAATCTCATTATTAATATACTCTGTCATTTCATTATTTCCAACATTCCTTGAAATAGCTGCCAACATTTCACTTACTCTCAACCCTTTTTCTACTAAAATTTTTAAACACTCAAAACGATTTCTTTTAACAGCTTGATATACTAATGAATTATCAAGAGGGAATTTATCTAAAAAATATTTTAAAATTTCTACCTGATTACAAAGAATTAAATCTAATAAAAAAATCTTATCAATTGTATAATTATGTTCGTATAAAAATTTTAAAATCTCAAAAGTATTATGATTATCAGAATAAATAATGTAATAATTTTGTTCTGTCCATGGTGTCCATAGGCAGTTATTTTCGTGTAAATATTTAACACATTCTATTGAACCAGATTGCAAAGCTGAAAAAAATATGGAGGGGTCTAATTTTTTTACAAAACAATGGACGTATTTTAAACATTCAATATTTCCACTATATGCTGCAGATGATAAAGTATCTTTGCAAAAAAATCCTTTAGGCATATATCTTAAAAATTGAAGATTTCCAGTTTGAGCGATTTCAGAAGCATTAAAAAAAGGTCGAACTTCCGAATCAAGAGCAATTTTAAAAAGTTCAAAATTTTTAGATTTTATAATAATATTAATCATATTATAAGAAAATTTATATTTATTTTTGCTATATAATAAAATTTCAGGAAGTTCATATTTACATGCAAATATTGGAAAATCTGTATCTAAATATTTACTTTTCAGAACAGATCTCAAGAAATCATAGAGTTTAGAATTTTGCATGTCTTCTAAAATTTTTAAAGCTTCGTCTTTATTACTAAAAATTAAATCAAAAAAATGTTTGGGATGTAAATATACTTCCCAAAAATCTATAACTTTAAAATACAGAAAAATATCTTTTGAATTTTTAGAACAAAAAGGAACATTAATAGTTTCAAAATTTATATCTAAATTTATATCTAAATTTTTATAAAAAAAAGAATTTTTTAACCATCTATAATTATATTTTTTTAATTTCTTAAGTAAAAAATTAGACTCTTTATATACCATTTTGAATTATTAAAAAATTTTTTAATAATTCAAATTTTTCTAGATAAACATTTTTCTAGAATTAGTGTGATGAATTTTAGAAAAAAATATCTTACTAGTATAAATTATCTTACCATTTTTTGTGAGATACTATTTTTTTGAGAAACAAATTTTTATTTAATTTTTTTTAGTTATTTTTTTATTTTTATTAGAAAAGTTATGTTTAACTTGGAAGATTTTATACCTGTATATCCTGATCAAAATGACCCTGATATACAAAAAATAATTACTAATAAACAAGAATTTATTGAAAAAGGATCTAAACTTAGAGAACCTGAGCCTAAAAGAGGAGGTTTATTTTTACATCAAGAATTTAATTTAAGATTTATGTTAGCTTTTGATAAATGTTTATGGATTCATGAGGCTGGTTCTGGAAAATCTTGTGGTTTTTTAGCAATTGCAAGACATTATAGAAAATACAGAACAGTTTATAAAAGGGTATATATTATAGAAAAAGGAGATAGTGTGATAAATGAAATGAAAAATCAAATAGTTTATAAATGCTCTGATGAATATGAAACAAATGCAGTTAAAAATTCAAAAAATCAAAAACAAAGAAGTATGAACATTACAAAAGAAATTAAAAAATGGATAACTTTATGTACATATGGTAGTTTTATTCAACCTTTAGTTAAAGATAAATTAAATGATGAACAAATTAGTGAAATGTTTAGCGATTGTATATTTTTTCTTGATGAAGCACATAATTTAAAAAATGACAAAGATAATATAGATGAAAATGATATAAATAAAAATATGTATGATAATGTACATAAAATATTTCATTTAGCTAAAAGATCTAAATTTGTTATTGCTACTGCAACTCCAGGTGTAAATGAGGTTAATGAAATACCTAGAATTATAAACTTGCTTTTAGATGATAATGAACAAATGCCTTTAAATTGGGATTATAAAAAAGTTTCTTTTGAACAAATAGAACCATTTTTAAGAGGCAAAATATCTTTTGTTAGAAGTCCTGATACAGGTATTAAGATTATAAATATGGGTGAAAAAATTATGCAAAAATATGAAGTAGAAGTTCCGATAAGTACATGGATTCCACCAGAATTTAATCCTAATTTACCTCAACCAATCCCTCCTATGGAAAAAATTATTGTTGATTCACAAATTTATGTTTGGCCTTCTATAATGAAAGGTAAACAATTGATAGCATATAAAAATGCTATGAAAAAAATAGTAGAAACAAAAGAAAATATGAATTTTTCGGAAAAACCAACATTTTGGTTAGGTCTTAGACAAGCTTCGTGTGTTGGATTTCCTGATGGTTCTTATGGAGGTACTTTTAAAAGATTACATAAAAATTCAATAAAGAAATTAAAAAATGGTATTAATACTGTATCAAATAAAGAATGGGAACCTGTGGGTTTAGGAAAATATATTAAATCTGAAAAAAAAGATGTTTATGAAGTGACGCCTGAATTAATGGAATATATAAGTGATCCTAAAAAAATAGATCAAATTGCATGTAAAGCTGCTGAAATTTTGAAAATAGAGCAAGAAGGTTCAGGTAATGGTTGTGCTTGGATATATTCTGATTTTATTTCTGGTGGAGGTGTATTTTTTATGGCTCAAGTTTTAGAAGCTAATGGCTTTGAAATTTATAATAATTCAGAATCTGCTTTTGAAGATTTTTTTGAAAATGGTATAATTAAAAAAAAAATTAAGCCAGAAATTACAAAAAAAAAAAGATATTCTGTTTTAACACACGATTCATCAGGAAGCGAAATGACACCAATTAAAGAGCTTTTTAATTCAAATGAAAATGTTTATGGAGAATATATTCAAATATTTATTTCATCACCTACTGGAAAAGAAGGTATAAGTTTAAATCATATTGTTAGAGGACATACATATACAACAAGTTGGAATTATGCTTCGACAATTCAATCAGAAAGTCGTTTTTTAAGGGCTACTTCATATGAATATCGATTAAAAATAGAAAAAGAAAAAATTTTAAAAGATATCAATAAATATTTTGATAAATTTAGAAAAGAGGAAGATGTTGAGAAGAAGAAAAAATATAAATTAAAATATGAAGAACTTAATGAAAAATATTTAAATTACAAAATAGAAGTTAAAATTTACAAACATGTAGCAATTTATGAAGATCCTGAAGCAAAGAAAAAAATTAAAGAATTGGATTTAAAAATTTTAGAAACAACTGATGAAAAAAAAATTAAAAAATATATTAAAAAAAAAAATAAAATAAATCCTATAGAATCTATAGATTTAAAAATTTATCAACATTCTGAGTTAAAAGAAATTAATATTAGAAGATTTGTAAGGTTTTTAAAAAAGGCATCAGTTGATACTTTTTTAAACTATCAAAGAAATATAAGATCTGAAGATGTAGATTATTCTATTAATTGTGATTATGAAATTTGTAATTATAATGTTGGTATAAATAATAAAAATATTGATTATAGCACATATGATATATTATATTCTAATGATTTAGTCGAAAAATGTATTTTAGATATTACAAATAAATTAAAAATTGAAGGATATTTGAATTTTGAGGATATTAAAAAAATCTGGATTGACACAAAAGTATATAGAGAAAAAATAGTTTTAATGTCTATAGAAAAAATACTTTTAGAACATAGAAAACTAAATGATCGTTTTGGATTTGAATGTTATTTATATATTCATAAAAATATTCTTTATACTAAAAAAGAATATCCTCTTAAAGATCAAGATATTTTTAATAATATGTTTGATTTTAATAAAGAATATATTTCAATATATAATAATAAAATAATTGGTATTCATGATTTAATTTTTGAAGAATTATTAAATTTAAAACAAGTTCCTGAACAACAGGATATTATTAATAAAATTAAAAATATTGAAGATTTCACAATAGAAGAAAATATATATAAATTTAACTTATTTTTAGAAGAATTAAGTATTAATAGTAAAGTTGAAATTTTAGAAGAAGCAATGTCAAAAAAAATAAATAAAGAAGAATTAAATAAATATGATAAAGCTATTTTATCAAAATTTAGAGCTTATACATATTTAATAAGAGAACCTTGGGAAGATATTGAAAGAATGATTGATTTTCTTAAAAAAAAAGGGGATAATAAGAAAATAAATAATTATAATTTTGAGTTTATAGGTGAGCCAAAAGAAAATTCATTTTATAAAAATGGAAAACCCGTTGAATATATCTCTGTACATACACTTTATTCTTCTAAAACAAGTCAAAGTGGTCATGAAACTGCCTCCAATTTTTTAAATGTGAAAGGAGATATTAAAATTTTAAAAAAAACTGATAATTTAGGATGGAGAAAAGCTACACCATATGAATATTTAGCATATCAGAATATTATTAAAGCTAAAATAGACAAAAATATTGGTCCTATTACAGAAGGAGAAATTTATGGTATCATATTATATGATAAAAAACTTAGAATTCATGATAAATTATTAGAAAATAAAGTTATAACCAACAAAAAAGACAATAGTATTATAGGAAAAGGAAAAATCTGTGATAATTGGAATAAAGGGGAATTAATTAACATAATTATAAGAAAAGGAGTAAAAACTAAACATATTGAAGAAATTATAATTGAAAATAATAAAAGAGAAGACATGATCGCATTTTTACATAATGAAAAACACACAAATACAAATTCAACAGAAACATTAGAAAATACAGATGATGATACATTAGAAACTTTATGTAAATGGTATAAATCTGGATATACAGTTTTAGATATATGTAAAATATTACAATATTATTTAGATGAACAAAAATTATTAATTATTATTTAAATGAACCAGTCCAGTTCACTAATTCCAAATTTTTTTCCTCAAAACCTACTAGTTCAAAGGATTTCGCTAACCTTTAGGTTCTCAAGTTCAGATAGTCCCAAGGAACCTTTAGGTTCTCCACAATATGTCAGGGTTTGAGAAAAATATTTATTTAGTTAAATATTGACGTCACAAATGTTCTTTTTTGATACTACATTTGTGACGGATAAGTAGTAATTTTATATGAAAAAGCTAAGGGATAAAATTTCAAAACCCAATTATTCTCAATATATGAACTGCGCTAGTATAAATTTTTAAGTAAAAACACACAACTTATCTGAACTGGACTATTATTCACGGACTAGTAATATCTTGTATATTGGTGTGCTTTTTCATAGATGTTAGTTAACACATTATATATCCGATTTTTTTTTGAATTATACAAGTTCAAAAAAAATTTACAACTCTGTCCCAAATTAATTTGCTCAAGTTGAAAAATTTATATATATTTTTAAGTGAATTTGAGCAAATTAAAAGTAGTACTAGTCAAGTTTAAACAATATTTTGTTTAACTATTTAACAGATTGGAGAAGTATGGCTTTTTGAAAAGTTGGATAGTCGCCTTGTCACACACTATTATATTTGGGAAGGAGAAGTATATAGTTATCCGATTTTTTTTAAATTCATATAAAAAGTTTGAAAAATAAAAAGAACATTTTTATCTGTGAAGGAGTATTATTATCTTTTTTTTACAAGAAATTTTAAATACTTCAGATAATATGTTGATAAATCTTCTTCTTTTATGTAAAAATTATTAGTTTCATAATTATAAGGTACAATTTTATCCCATTTTATTTTTTTTATGTATTTTAAAATTTCCTTATCGTTTATGGATAATAAATAATTTATAATATAAGATTTACTAATCATACTATACATCTCATCTTCTAAATATTTAGCTTCAAATATATTTTTAAAAAGAATACTTACATCATATATAAAATTCATTTCGGAAAATAATTTTAAAATACTTGATGTACTCCCTTCAATACCATAAAAAAATTCAGAAATATATCTAGATCCTTCTATACAAGTTATAATAAACCACTCAAAAATTGTATGTGTTTCTAAATCTTTGCTTAATTTATAAAATCCTTCATCATTTGAAAGTTTGTAATAAAATTTTATATTCTTATAATTTTCCATTTTTTTAATTAATTCAGGAAATTTCAATTGTACTTCCCAAGTATCTTCATTTTTTATATCTGAATATATAGGATAAATTGTTTTTAAATATAAAATATTATTTGCATCTGGATCTTCAGATCCTAAAGAAGTAAAAAATGAACCTAAAACAGCATCCATAAATGAAGTTAAAAGTAACACATCATCAGAAATATCAAATTTGTTAGAATAATATATATACAAAGAATTTTTATTTAATAATAAGCAATTAAAAATATATTCATTATTTATTTCTAAATAATAACAAATCTTATATAAATGAAATAATTCTCTTTCATTTTTTGGTTCCAATATAATTAATAATTCTTTTAAAGTGTTTATTATTTTTTCATTATCTTTTTTTTTATATAAATACATCAAAGTTTCTTCTAAATTATTTTTAATATAATCCAAAATTGCTTCTGGAAATTCATATAATCCCCAATAATTTTTAACTTTTAAAAATTTATAAATATCTTTGGGAACATGAGGGTTCAAAAAATAATAACTATATTCATCAGGAATATCAATCTCTTCATCAAGAGATTCAGAGTCAAAAGAGTTGTATAACTCTGAATCTTTATAATTTAAATATCAGAATATCTCATTTTTAAATTATAAAAAAATGAAAATTATTTAATAATTTTTTTTGAAAAAAATGGAAGATTTTGTCAACTTAATCTGTATTAAAGAAAAAGGAAAATTAAGAATTAGAATAACCTCAACATCATATTTTTCTGATGCAAATGTTCAATTTCCACGTTCTATAAGGTTTGAAGGAAGAAAATATAGAGTAAAAAAAGAACATATTAATTTTATCCAAACAAGGGGAAAATATTTTTATAGTGTAAAAAAAGAGTCAAATATAGAAATTTTAAATGATGATTTTTCAGAAATAAATGTTTTTGAAGACACAGAAGATAACTTATGTATTGTTTGTATGGATAATGAAAAATCTATTGTTTTTAATCCTTGCTTTCATTATTATTGTTGTTTAGTGTGTTCTGAAAAATTACATAATTGTCCTATATGTAGATTTAGAATTATGTCTAAAATTAAAAAAGATATGATCGGATAGATAATAATGACTCAATATTTCATAAAAAAAATTATACAGTGTGAAAATTAAAAAATTAAAATTTTACTACTCCGTTTCAGATCAATGACGAACCGAACGGTTCGCGGGAACCTTCAGGTTCCTTCGGTAATTCATTTTTTTCACTTAATTATTCAAATAAAAATAATTATATATTATATTTTTACTACTCCGTTTCAAATAAATCAGGAGAACCTTTAGGCTCTCTGTGATTCAAAAAATAAGAAACAGTCCCACAATTTTGTTCACCAAGTCGCACATAAATTTTTATATTAATAAATTGACGTAATAAGTATTAAATATACTTCTCCGTCACAAATGTAGGCTCAAAAAAGAACAATTTTTTTAAAAGTCATATAAATATACATATAACTTTTTCAATGTGTCAGATAAATTAATCTGGGACGGAGTAGTATAGTTATACAGTAATATATAAAATTAGTTAATTAAAATAATTTTATATGAATAAATCTGAAAAATGAATTACCGAAGGAACCTTCAGGTTCCCGCGAACCGTTCGGTTCGTCATTGATCTGAAACGGAGTAGTATAAATTTAACACTTATACATATTTATTCATGTAAAATTAAATCGCATACTTTTAATTCACTAATTTTATATATTAAATTATAATTAAGGATTTAATACATTAACTTACATATTCATATAAAAAATTATGTGCGCACTGGTGCACAAAATGGTGGGACTGTTCCTTATTTTTCGAATCACAGATTATTCCCAATATTTGAAACAGAGTAGCACAGAAAAGTAGATTTTATAAAAATAAAAAACATTTTTTTATTTTTTTTTAATTAAAATGAATGATGGAATATTAAAAAAAATTGTGGATTCTGAACATGTAATTTTCAATGATTTTAGTTTAGGAGATATATATGTTGGAAACAAAAATATTTTTTTTGATAATTTAATAGGTCAACATTTCCAATATAATTTATATGAAAGATTTGAATTAAATGAAATTTTTAAAAATAAAAATGGTGAATGGAAACTGATTAATTTTTTGAAATTAAATGATAATACATCATATTTTTTAAAAAATAATATAAATCTAAAAATTATAGAATTAACACTACCAAATAATGGTAGTTTAAATAATAAAAAATTAGGTGATAATTTTGATGTAAATATGATAAAATGTTATAAAATGTTTGAATGGTTTCCACAATACGAAGATGGTTTTGAAGAAATTACAATTTTAAATTTTCTAGGAAATCATATAAAAGCAAAAAACAAAAATAACAATCTAATACTTATATGTTTTTTTGATCAAAATAAAATCCCAAATAGTTATCTTGGGCAAAAAGTATATGTTAATATAATACCTAAATTTCTTTCTACAGTAATAATTAAAAGTAAAGAACAATTTTTATATAAAAGTTTGAAATATTATATAGAAAATCGATTAAAATCAGAAGTAACAAATGATTTTCTACAAATTAGAAATTCAGAAGATAAATGTATAATATTTAACAGTTTATTAAACGATATTAATCTATCAGATTCTATATTACTAAATTATATACCAGTTTTTTTCACAAGTCATGTAGTTTATGATAAAAAAGGTAAATGGACATTATTATCTATAATTAATTTTGATTTATTTAATATTCATATTTTTGAATTAAAAGGAGAACTTTATGGTATGAACATTTCACATAATATAAACTTAAAATCATTAATAGGTAACAAATTTTCGGTAATATATAATTCTTTTAAATTAATAAATAGCATTCATGAATCTGAAGATGGTCAATATATATTTAAATCTATTATTCACGGTAAATATGTTTTTGAAGATAGGAAAACATCAAAACAATTTTTTGCAATTTTATCAGAATTAAAGACTCCTGCAGAATCAAATGTAGGTAAAAAATTTAATTTAGACACAAAAAAAATAATATATTGTTTATCTATAAATGATGTCTTTTGCAATTAATCAAAAATAATTAATACGTTTCAAAAAATACATATTGATTCAAAATTAATTACAACTCCGTCCCAGATTAATTTATCTAACATATTGAAAAAGTTATATGTATATGACTTTTAAAAAAATTCTTTTTTTGAGAATACATTTGGGACGGAGAAGTACAAATTTATTTAACTAGTGAAGAATATTTATAATAAATATTTATTACTACTCCGTTTCAAATAAATCGGTGATTTAAAAAATAAAAAATTATATTAATAAATAAGTACAATTATTAAATCAGACTTGTAAGATAATATATAAAAATATAAGAAAAAAATATTTTTATATGAATAATTGTGTGAAGTTAAAATGAATTACCGATTGATCTGAAACGGAGTAGTATAAATTTTTGTTTAGTACTTTCAGTTTGATAAAGTGACTAATCGGGGATTCAAAAAATAAGGAACCACCATATGGTTCCGGTGTACGCCTCGGTGCACATTAAATTTTTATATGAATAATTATGTTAGTGTTAAAAAAAAATAATTAGTTCTATGTAAATTTTTATATAGTATAAAAACTGATAAAAAAAGATCTTTCTTAGTACTACTCCGTTTCAGATCAATTGGTAATTCATTTTTAGAAAACTCATTTATTCATATAAAAATTTTATTATTCAGTAATTTTATGTATTAATATTTAAGCTTACATTTAATACTTATAAGTATTCATCCATATAAATATATATGTGCGCCCTGGTGTGCACACGGGAACCGAATGGTTCCTTATTTTTTGAATCACCGATTTATTTGAAACGGAGTAGTAAATATTTATTATTTTTTAAAAAATTTGATAAAATTTAATCCAAACATTTAATTATACAATTATAAATAAGTTTAGGTCTTGTGTTCTGATTATACTTTTCATCTAAAAAATTTTTAAAATTATTATAAATTTCATTAAAAGTTTTAAATTCTTCAATATTTTCAAAACGGTTTTTAAGCATTTTAATTAAATTAGGACTAACATTTTCTAATCTTATATTTTTTGGTATATAAATTCCAAAACACCTCTCATCTTTTGTTAGTCTAAAATTCATAGTCTTACTTAATTTTTTAATCTTTTCAATAATAGTAATAATATAAAATAAACTATTATTTTTTAAAGATGAATTATTTTCTACAATCTCTGAAGCAAAAACATGTAAACTTTTGTTCTGTAGATTTTCTAATGTATAAAAACTAATATATTCTTTTAAAATATCTTCTAAAGAATTGCATTTAATATTATATTTATCTAGGGTTCCAAAATCAGAAAGGAAATTATCTTCTGAATTATTTGTTTCTGGAACAATATTTTCAAAGATATAATTGACTTCAGATTCAATATCTTGTACTCTAGATTTAAAATATAAATCTTTATTTTCAATATATTTTTTAAGATTTATCCATAATTGTTCAACTCTTGTTGTTTCATTATTAAATGACAAAGGTTCAAACATTGTAATATTTAAACCTAAAGCACAAATCACTGTTTCAACAGGAATTGTATTATTTTTTTCTACGAAAGTTAAATTTTGCATAATTTTAATTTTTAATAAATAATTTTTTTTTAATTCAATTTTTTATAAAAAGAGTTACAACTTTTACTAATACTCAAGTTCAGAAGAAAAAAGATAGATACCTTCATCAGATTTTTTTTGCTTATGTAGATATATAAAAACACAATTACTCCAAACTATTTGAAATAGAGTATTACTAGTCCAGTTCAAATAATATGTCAGGTTTTGAGAAAAATTTTATTTGTATTTAAATATAAATAAAATTTTTTAAAAGACATACTACTCCGTCCCAGATTAATTTATCCAATCTGTCAAAAAAGTTATATGTATATTTATATGACTTTTAAAAAAATTGTTCTTTTTTGAGCCTACATTTGGGACGGAGAAGTATAAAACATTACTTAAGGATAAGCTTTTTAATTAAAAATTTATATGTTTAAAAAGTAAAGAAAAAGATCTGTCCCGATTTATCTGAACTTGACTAGTATTTTTTATTTTTTATATCTCCTAATAAAAATGGATCTGATAAAAATCAAAAAGAAAAAACTTCCGGGATTTATTAAAAATTCAGATTTTTTTAGAGATAATTCAGATAATGAATATGTTTATATTCCAAAATTGTTTTTGGTTAAAAATGATAAAGTAACAAATATTTTAGAATATAAAAAACTTTTTCCTGTTATAAAATATTTTATGCTTGAATTTCCTGAGTCTATGACAAAATTTCAAAAAGAAAACGAAGATGCTGTTCTTGAGTTTTTACTTCCAAATAGAGATCAAGATGAAGAAAAAAAACAAATTGAAAAAATTAAAAAAAATATTATTAAAAATTATAATGAAAAGTATGTATTTTTTGAAATTGAAGATTTAAAAATTACATCTCAAGGATTTTTCTATAAATTATTTATGAATTTAAAAGATTATGGTCAAATAATAAAAATTTATCTCGAAAACCAAGATTCTGATAATTTTGAAAAATTTTATTCTTATTTAACTATCGATGGTCGTTATATAAAAGCGGGAAGCACAAAGAATATTCAATTCGAAAATTTTTTGATTAAAATGGAAGAACCTTTTAATAATGGTGTTACATTTGAATTAAATGAAATAAAAAATCATATTAAAAATTTAACTATATTTTTAAACACTGAAGAATATGAAGAATTATATAATTCAGTGGAATCTATATATTATTTTCTCCGAGAATTTCGTAAAATATACAAAAAATTTAATGAGACTGATTTTTTGTTATATTTTTCTGACAAAAATGATAATTTTTCTGTTCATGGAAGAATTAATAATAAAAAATTTATTAATATGAATGTTGAAGAATTTCTTGAAAAATATCAAGATTTAATTATTAAAAAATTAGGTCAAAAATATGAAGATCTTGATGATTTCATTAAAGCTATGGTTAAAAAAAAATCTTATCTTGAAATTTTTTAAAACCTCAAAAATCATATCAAAAAAATTTAATTTATATAATACTTCAATATTAGAAATAATTTCATTTAAACTTGAATAAAAATATTAATACTAGTCCAGTTCAAATACACCGACAAAGTTGGGCCAGATCTTTTTTTTCAGTTTTTAACCATATAAATTTTTAGTTAAAAAGCTTATCCTTAAGTAATATTTTATACTACTCCATTTTCTTGGTTCCTTCGGTAATCCATTTTTACTTCACACAATTATTCATATAAAATTAGGTCGCCTACTTTTACTTTTAATTAACTAATTTTATATATTAACTTATAAGTAAGGTTTTAATACATTAACTTATACATATATATAAATATTTATGTGCGCCCTGGTGTGCACAAAATGGCGGGACTGTTCCTTATTTTTTGAAACACCGATTAGTCCCTGTCCCACACTAATATGAAACGAAGTAGTATGTCTTTTAAACACTTATATTTATATTTACATATAAATAAAATTTTTCTCAAAACCCAATTTTATAGGAATCCTAAAGGATTCTCCTGAACTGGACTAGTATAATATAAAAAAAAGTTTTTTGGATTTAAGAGTTAAAAAATTTGTTACATTCTGTACATCTTTTTCCACCATATTGTCCACAATAGTTAAAATTATATCTTTGTTTTTCGTCATGTGTTTCAGAACAAAGACTATATTTTATATTTAAAGAATTTTCATGAAGAATTAATAAATATATTCTCTTATAAAAATCATCTTTAGATTCAAGAAATTTCATTGGATACATGTCACCGCTATTACTAATATATTCATTAACCACATTTATAATTTCATCGTTAATCATATTAAAATTTCAGTTAAAGTAAAAATAAAAAAAAAAAATTCAAATTTGTAAAAATATAATTTTCACAATTTAATATGGTAAGTTCATTCTATACTAGTCCAAAAAAGAAGATTTAGCTTCTTTGTAGATAATGCATCAATATTTTTTTGAAGAAAAAAATCTAGAAGACAAAATATGAAATTCGATCAGTAAGTGTTCATCTTCTTGGAATAAAATCTAATTCTGGTTCAACTTTTAATAAAGGAACATAATCTGGAAATTCAGGTGGGTCAACAATGGGGATAAATTTTACTCCATTTTTAATAGTTATGGTTTTAGAAATTGTATTTTCTGTTAAAAGATTAGCTAGGTCTTTAAATGCACCTCTATTTGAATCTTTAATAAAGGGCATCCTTGAGTTCCAAAAAGTATTTCTACAACACATTCTTTTTCCAAAAAAATAATCAATAGCTTGTAATTCAATATTTCTTCTATCATCATCAGTTAAATCTAAAATTTTAGATTGTTCATTGATCAAATATTCTTCATATTCTTTTTGTACATATCCTATTCTTTGTCCACATTCACAAATTTTTTTAAAGACTTTTATTTGTTTAGCTATGTTTAGTTCTTCCATTTTAGATATATTTAAAAAAAAAAATTAAATTCATTTTTGAAATGTAAAAATATTACTACTCCGTCCCAGATTAATTTATCCAACTTAAAAAAATTATATTTATTTTTATATGAGTTTTAAAAAAAATGTTCTTTTTTATCTGAAGGTTCCTTCGGTAATTCATTTTTACTTCACTCAATTATTCATATAAAATTTTTATTATTCAGTAATTTTTATGTATTATTATTTAAGCTTATATTTAATATCTATTACATCAATTCATCCATATAAATATATATGTGCGCCCTGGTGTGCACAAAATGCTGGGACTGTTCCTTATTTTTTGAATCACAGAGAGCCTGAATGTTCTCCTGATTAGTCTCTGTCCCACACTAATTTGAAATGTAAAAATATTAATATACTAAAATTTAAAAATATTAAAGACATTTTAAAGTGCTCTCACATTTTATAAAAATTCTAGAAAAAAAATACTAGTCCAGTTCAGATAAATTGGGTTTTCAAAAAAAAAGGAACCATTTGGTTCCCGTGTGCACAAGGGCGCACATAAATAAGTATATGTAAATTTATGTTTAAATATTTTTAAGTGATATAAATATTTACTTAAAAATATAGGTTTTACTTAAAATTTAATATTGTTTTAAAAGTGAAGAAAAAGATCTGGCCCAATTTATTTGAACTGGACTAGTATTTGGTTATTAAAAATCAATTGAGACAAGATTAACTTTTTATAAAATCCGAATTAAAAAATATTATCCGTAAACAATATTTTTTATAAAAAAACTTAACTGACTCAATTGATTTGATAAGGAGTAAATTAGTACTACTCCGTTTCAGATAAATTTGTAATTCAAAAAATAAATATTTATATGATTAAATTAGTACTAGTCCAGTTCAGGAGAATCCTTTAGGATTCCTATAAAATTGGGTTTTCAAAAAATAAGGAACAGTCCCACCATATTGTTCCCGTGTGCACCAGGGCGCACATAAATAAGTATATTTAAATTTATGTTTAAATATTTTTAAGTAATATAAATACTCACTTGATAATATATATTTTACTTAAAATTTAATATTGTTTTAAAAGTGAAGAAAAAGATCTGGCCCAATTACTCCGACTATATGAACTTGACTAGTATATATTTTTAATAACAACTTAAATAAAAATATATAAAATTAGTGAATTAAAATAATTTTATATGTATATTTGTGTGATCTAAAAATGAATCACCGATTAGTCACACGATATGAAACGGAGTAGTATATTTTATTATAAAAATTTAGAAGAGTCTATAAAAATTCTAGAGAAATATATTTGGTTATAAAAATTTAGAAGAGTCTATAAAAATTCTAGAGAAATATATTTAGTCATAAAAATTTAGAAGACTTTATAAAAATTCTAGAGAAATATATTTATTTATAAGAATTTAGAGGAGTCTATAAAAATTCTAGAGAAATATATTTTATTATAAAAATCTACTATTCCGTTTCAGATAAATCGGTAATTCAAAAAATAAAATTTTATATGGATAATTTGACGTAATATGTATTAAATCTTTACTTATAAGATAATATATAAAATTAGTTAATTAAAATAATTTTATATGAATAATTGAGTCAAGTAAAAATGAATTACCGATTGATCTGAAACGGAGTAGTAGAAGAGTCTATAAAAATTCTAGAGAAATATATTTTATTATAAAAATTTAGAAGAGTTTATAAAAATTCTAGAGAAATATGTTTGGTTATAAAAATTTAGAAAAGTCTATAAAAATTCTAGATAAATATATTTGGTTGAATAAAAATTTAGAAAAGTCTATAAAAATTCTAGATAAATATATTTGGTTGGATAAATTAATATGGGAAGGAGTAGTATAAAAATTCTAGAGAAATATATTTGGTTATAAAAATTTAGAAGAGTCTATAAAAATTTAGAAGAAATATATTTGGTTATAAAAATTTAAAAGAGTCTATAAAAATTTTAAAGAAATATATTTGGTTATAAAAATTTAGAAGGGTCTATAAAAAATCTAGAGAAATATATTTAATTATAAAAATTTAGAAGAGTCTATAAAAATTCTAGAGAAATATATTTGGTTATAAAAAATTAAAAGAGTCTATAAAAATTCTAGAGAAATATATTTTTTTATAAGAATTTAGAAGAATCTATAAAAATTTAGAAGACTTTATAAAAATTCTAGAGAAATATATTTAGTTATAAGAATTTAGAAGAATCTATAAAAATTATAGAGAAATATATTTGGTTATAAAAATTTAAAAGAGTTTATAAAAATTTAAAGAAATATATTTAGTTATAAAAATTTAGAAGACTTTATAAAAATTTTAAAGAAATATATTTGGTTATAAAAATGTAGAAGACTTTATAAAAATTTAGAGAAATATATTTGATTATAAAAATTTAAAAGACTTTATAAAAATTTAGAGAAATATATTTGATTATAAAAATTTAAAAGACTTTATAAAAATTTAGAGAAATATATTTGATTATAAAAATTTAAAAGAGTCTATAAAAATTCTAGAGAAATATATTTGGTTATAAAAATTCTAGAGAAATATATTTAGTTATAAAAATTTAGAAGAGTCTATAAAAATTCTAGATAAATATATTTGGTTATAAAAATTTAGAAGACTTTATAAAAATTCTAGAGAAATATATTTAGTTATAAGAATTTAGAAGAATCTATAAAAATTATAGAGAAATATATTTGGTTATAAAAATTTAAAAGAGTTTATAAAAATTTAAAGAAATATATTTGGTTATAAAAATTTAGAAAAGTCTATAAAAATTCTAGAGAAATATATTTGGTTATAAAAATTTAAAAGAGTTTATAAAAATTTAAAGAAATATATTTTGTTATAAAAATTTAGAAGAGTCTATAAAAATTCTAGATAAATATATTTGGTTATAAAAATTTAGAAAAGTCTATAAAAATTCTAGAGAAATATATTTTGTTATAAAAATTTAGAAGAATCTATAAAAATTCTAGAGAAATATATTTTGGTTATAAAAATTTAGAAGAGTCTATAAAAAATCTAGATAAATATATTTGGTTATAAAAATTTAGAAGAGTCTACAAAAATTCTAGAGAAATATATTTGGTTATAAGAATTTAGAAGAGTCTACAAAAATTCTAGAGAAATATATTTGGTTATAAAAATTTAGAAAAGTCTATAAAAATTCTAGAGAAATATATTTGGTTATAAAAATTTAGAAGAGTATATAAAAATTTTAGAAAAATATATTTGGTTATAAGAATTTAGAAGAGTCTACAAAAATTCTAGAGAAATATATTTTGTTATAAAAATTTAGAAAAATCTATAAAAATTATAGAGAAAAATATTTTTTTATAAAAATTTAGAAGAATCTATAAAAATTATAGAAAAATATATTTGGTTGGATAAATTAATCTGGGAAGGAGTAGTATAAAAATTCTAGATAAATATATTTTGTTATAAAAATTTAGAAGAGTCTATAAAAATTATAGAAAAATATATTTGGTTGGATAAATTTAGAAGACTTTATAAAAATTTAGAAGAGTCTATAAAAATTCTAGATAAATATATTTAATTATAAAAATTTAAAAGAGTCTATAAAAATTCTAGAGAAATATATTTAGTTATAAAAATTTAGAAGAGTCTATAAAAATTATAGAGAAATATATTTGGGTATAAAATTTAGAAGAGTCTATAAAAATTCTAGAGAAATATATTTGGGTATAAAAATTTAGAAGAGCCTATAAAAATTCTAGAGAAATATATTTGGGTATAAAAATTTAGAAGAGCCTATAAAAATTCTAGAGAAATATATTTAGTTATAAGAATTTAGAAGAGTCTATAAAAATTCTAGAGAAATATATTTGGTTATTAAAATTTAGAAGAGCCTATAAAAATTCTAAAGAAATATATTTGGTTATAAGAATTTAGAAGAGTCTATAAAAATTCTAGAGAAATATATTTGGTTATAAAAATTTAGAAGAGCCTATAAAAATTCTAGAGAAATATATTTAGTTATAAGAATTTAGAAGAGTCTATAAAAATTTAAAAGACTTTATAAAAATTTAGAAAAGTCTATAAAAATTCTAGATATATATATTTGGTTATAAAAATTTAGAAGAGTCTATAAAAAATCTAGAGAAATATATTTGGTTATAAGAATTTAGAAGAGTCTATAAAAATTTTAGAAAAATATATTTCGTTATAAGAATTTAGAAGAGTCTATAAAAATTATAATAATTATAATAAATAAATCACAAATTAGACCGACAATATGAAACGGAGTAGTACTCCGTCACAAATAAATGTATCCTACTTTTTTAAATAAACTTAAAAATACATATAACTTTTTAAAAATGTTCTTTTTTTATTTGCTACAGAGTTGTATTATAAAAATATATTTACTACTCCGTTTCAGATCAATGAAGAACCGAACGGTTCGCGGGAACCTGAAGGTTCCTTCGGTAATTCATTTTTTTTTACTTCACTCAATTATTTATATAAAATTATTTTAATTCACTAATTTTATATATTAACTTATAAGTAAGAATTTAATACATTAACTTATATATTCATATAAATATTTATGTGCGCCCTGGTGCACACGGGAACCAAGTGGTTCTTTATTTTTTGAATCACCGATTTATTTGAAACGGAGTACTAGTCCAGTTCAAATAAATTGGGTTTTGAGAAAAAATTTATTTATATTTAAATATACTACTCCGTTTCAGATCAATCGGTGATTCATTTTTAGTTCACTCAATTATTCATATAAAATTATTATAATTCACTAATTTTATATATTAAATTATAAGTAAGGATTTAATATATTAACTTATATATTCATATAAATATTTATTTTTTAAAACACCGATTTATTTGAAACGGAGTAGTAAGTAGACTTGTTTAAAATACATATAAAATATTACTTAAGAATAAGCTTTTTAATTAAAAATTTATATGGTTAAAAAAGTGAAGAAAAAGATCTGGCCCAATTTATCTGAACTGGACTAGTAGTAGTTATTAAAAAAATATAAAAAATTTACTAAATTGTCGTAATAAATTTTTTTTATTTTTTGAATTTTTTATTTTCTAGGGAATCCGTGAGGATTCTTTTGAAACGGAGTAATATGAAATATTATTTTTCAAGAACTTATTTATTTAGGTTTATATTATTTAAGTAAAAATGAATAGTAAATTTTTTTTTGATTGATTTTGAAAAAAGTTGAGAAAATAAAAAATGAAACTGACTATTAAGTTATTTAGCTTCTAAATTTTTAAGTACATTTTCATAAAAAAATTTTTTAATGAATTTAATCTTTTCATATTTTAATTCATTTTTACTTAAATAATATAAACCTAAATAATTAAATTTTACTTTACTTTTTTTAATTATTTCCCTTGTTAAATATTTATTACGAGAAATTTGATTAACATCCCATTTTATTTGAGGATTTTTATTTACAAAATTTAAAGATATATTATAGTTCATTACTTCATCGTAAATACAAATAGGCTTTAAAAAATAATCAAAATCTTCAATTTCTTTTTCATCGATAAAAGGATTAGCCTCAATCCAATTACTTCTTCTCCAAGATACCTTTCTCATATAAGCTTTACAATTTTCTTCTATCATTTCATACTCATCTTTCTCAATACCAAATATTTCAGGATTTTCTTTAAAAATTTTATATGTTATTTTTTTATGTTTAAGTATAAATTCATAATCCCAAGGTTTATCCGGATTGTTCTTTATTATTTCCCATGTTATATCATCTCTATATATAATAAATTTATAATCCCAAGGTTTATCCGGATTATTCTTTATTATTTCCCATGTTATATTTTTATTTCCTGTTAAAACTCTAAAATCCCAAGGGAAATCTATTTTTAAAACAATATCCCAAGTTATATTTTTATTTTTACAAATTTCATCATATCTCCATCTAATTTTTTCAGAAGTATCTTTAACAAATTCTAAATATTCTAATAACCATGCTTCTTCAGCTATTTTTAATAAATTTTTACACATTTTTATAAAACTAAAAAATAATTTTATTTTTCAAATTTATTAAATTCCTAATAAAATTATATACCGGAATCTAATTTTTAAATACATAATTTTTTACTAATACATTTCAAATAAATATTTTTTCTTGAATCAACAATTTATTTGAAATGTATTAGTACTAATATTAGTGATCTAAGAGATATTACTGAGAATGCTATTTTAAAAAAAAATATTGAAAAAAAAAAAAGAATCAAAAATGAAAAATTAAAACATCGTGAATTAATAGATTCAACTCTAAAATCTATTTTTCAAAGAATGGAAGAAGCTGCAAAAGATGGTCTCTATGAAATAACTGACGGTTCTGAACTTATTGACGATAATTGTCAATGTGGATATGATTCAGATATTTTAGAAGATAATAAAATTTGTAGTGATGTAATTTCTGACATGATTTTTGATATATTAAGTAAAGAAGGATATAAAATTGAACATGAATATGGACATATTAAATCAATTTCTTGGGATCCAGAAAAATATCTGCTTAAAAAAAAAAATTTAATAGTGCTTAATAAGTAATTGAAAAAATGAATTATACGTAATTTTAATATATAATTTATAGATTAGATTTAAAAATTACACTTAAATATATTGTGTTTCGTATTTTGAGTGATAGTATATGTAAATTTTATTTTTTATTTTTCAAAAAGTTTTAAAAATAATGAAAAATATTAAGTGAAAATTTAAGTGTAAAAAATCATTTAAAAATACGTTTTTGATTAAGTATTCAACAAATTTTTAAAATGATTTTTTACACTTAAATTTTCATATTATTTTTTTATCAAATATTTTTTCATTTTTCTTCATATCCTTTTTACTAATTAAGTTCAAGATGAGCCGGATGAATAAGAATTCGGTTTCGAAAAAAAGATCTATATGATAGAAAGAATCTAAAGGTTGAATGGTATATTTTAAAAATATTTTTTTATCTTGTTATTAAAAATGAAACTCTACAAAGTTCCCTGTTGGTTAAGAAATGGGGATGTATTTGAAACATTTTCATCAGGTGAATCATCTAAATTACCTTCAGAATTCAAAAATTTTAAACAAACTTCAGAAATTAATTCTATCGAAGATTTTGAAAAAGTTTATAAGCTTTGTAGAGTTTACACAGAAAGCCTTTAGATATTTATTTTTATGGTTTTTTACATAAAAAAAGAAGTTTTAGAATTTTTAAAAGGGTTTGAAACAGAAGAAAGTATACAATTAATAGAAGATATAAAAAATAATAAATCTTTATATAAATTTAAAGAAATTATTCTTGAAGATTTTAAAGAGCCTAAACTTTTAGAAGAATTAAATAATGGGTTTGATGAATTTATAGAAGAAAACAATTTTTTAAAAACATGTCTAAAAATTATGGTTGATCTAAAAAATCTAAAAATAAAAAACACATATTCGGAACAACAATTATTAAAAAAAATAACAGAAATATTTTTAAAAAATGGAGCCACGAAAAATCGAGATCATGAAACCATAGACGTAGTTTATCAAGATGTTTTTTTAACTACATTTTCCATTTCTGATAATTCAAGAAATGTCTATTCTGGATATTATGGGATATTGGGAAATCTCATCGAAAAATTATTTGATAAACAATCAGAATTTGCATTAGGATATGTATCTTTTAATTCAGGTGATACTGGATCTATAGCTATTGGATTAAAAAAACTTCAAGAAGATGAAGATCAATTTGAAATTCAATATGAAATAAAAGAAACAATGGAAACCTTTTTCAAAACAGAAATCAAAGTTAATGAAGGTTCAATAATATTATATTAAAAAAGATTATTTACCAAAATATTTTCTCTTCTAAAAGTTTATAAATTATTTACTGAAATATATTTTTTTCTAAAATTTTATAAATTATTTACTGAAATATATTTTATTCTAAAAGTTTATAAATAATTTACTGAAATATTTTTTTTTCTAAAATTTTATAAATTATTTACTGAAATATATTTTATTCTAAAAGTTTATAAATTATTTACTGAAATATATTTTTTTCTAAAATTTTATAAATTATTTACTAAAATATTTATTATTCTAAAAGTTTATAACTCCGTCCCAGATTAATTTATCAAACTTAAAAAATTTATATATATTTTTATATGATTTTATAAAAAAATGTTCTTTTTTTATCTGGGACTGAGTTGTATAAATTATTTACTACTCCGTTTCAAATCAATCGGTAATTCATTTTTAGATTACCCAAATATACATATAAAATTATTTTAATTCACTAATTTTATATATTGTTACTTAAGTTGTTATTAAATATTTATACTAATTTACTCATATAAATATTTATTTTTTGAATTACCAATTTATCTGAAACGGAGTAGTACTAAAATATATTTTATTCTGAAATATATTTTCTTTTAAAAGTTTATAAATTATTTACTGAAATATTTTTCTCTTCTGAAATATATTTTATTCTAAAAGTTTATAAATTATTTACTTAAATATTTTTTCTTCTAAAAGTTTATAAATAATTTAATAAAATATATTTTCTTCTAAAAGTTTATAAATTATTTACTTAAATATATTTTATTCTAAAAGTTTATAAATAATTTAATAAAATATATTTTCTTCTAAAAGTTTATAAATTATTTACTTAAATATTTTTTCTTCTAAAAGTTTATAAATTATTTACTGAAATATTTTTTTTCTTCTGAAAGTTTATAAATTATTTTTCACTTTAATAAATTAGTATTAACAGCCCTATCAGATACCTCTATCAGATAATATTTTGTTGAACTGTCCAGAAATTTTTCTTGAGTATTTGAACTAGTATTTAAAAATATTTTGATTGTATTTTTCTAAAAAAATGAAATTAAAAAAAAAAATTTTTATTTTTAAAATGTCACAAAAGTATACAGCAAATACTGGTAAAGATTTAATTTTTTCGGATGAATTGAATTTTATTAATATTAAATCAAATAGAAAAATTGTGAAATTAGACAATCCTAAATTTGAATATTATGAAATTAATAATAATTATATTTGTGGAGAATCTGATGAAATTGAGACATTTTTAACTAACAATTTTTTAGAAAAAAATGAATTAACTAAAATTGAATTAAAAAAAAGTAATAAAAAAACAATTAGTCCTTCTTCTGAATCTTCTACTTCAAAAAAATCAGATGATTCAGATTCTGAAGAATTAATACCAAAAATGAATAGAATCAAAACAGAAGATTCTGATTCAGAAAACTCTATTTTTGTAGATAAAAAAAAAGCTGCTCCATATAAATGCAACCAAAATGTGTTTATTCCAAAAACATTAGATGTTAAAGATATTCCAGATGAAGAAATCAAAAATATGGAATATTTTACATTTAATAATTTAAAAGTAAAAGGTAAAATTATTGAAGTTATTGATGGAAATACAGTAAAAATGCTTCTAGGTATTCCATTATCTGAGCTTTTAAAAAATAAACATGTATATTCAAAAGACATTAATTCTTTTATTTTCATTAAAAAATTATGTAAGTTAAAAGGTATTAAATCTGCTAGTTTTAATACACAACAGGGCCAAGCTTGTATTTATTTACTTGATAAATATTTTAATTCTTTAAATAATATTGTTTATGTAAAAATTTATGAATCTGACGAAATCGAATTATTTTCAGACAAGGGATACAAAAATTTAATTAATACAAAATTAAGCAAAATTAACATTTCAGAATTTGAAGAAAATGGAATTATTAGTTTAATTTCAGAAGAAGAATCGGAATATTTAAATAATTTACCTAATATGAAAGCTGATGAATATTTTGATAAAACTTTTATTGATAAATATGAAATAGATAAAATTGAATAAAATTTTAAGAATAAATACTACTCAGTTTCAGGATGATCCCACAATATGTCAGGTTTTGAAAAAAATATATTTAATTGTAAAAATATATTTCTGTATGAAAATTGAATAAAAAAAATAAATAATAAATAATAAAATGAATACAATTGATATGTTAAAACAAAAAAACAGTATTAGAGAAATTGTTAGAAGAAACTAATGAAGAATTAAAATTAAAATCAAAATATGCAATTAAATATATTAATAAAATTAAATATTATAATGAACCACATTTTATTCGGAATATGATAATAAAGAAGTAATTTATCTTCAATATAAAAATTTTGATAAAAATATTATTATTGAACTAATATATCTTATAAAAAATTCGACACATTCAGCAAACGAATTTACATAATTAATGAACCATATGGAAGAGATGATGATTTGTCTGTTAAAAAAACTTGTTTGGAATACAATATGATAAATAATGTAAGAATTGAAGGTGGTGGTAATACTTATATTTATAAAATTAAAAAAGAAAATATTTTAAATATTCTAGAATTTATTTTAGAGAAATTAGAATAATTTGACAAATAATAAATAATACTCCGTTTTAAGAGGATAGGAGAATCCGAAACCTTATTAAATAGGAAATTCAAAAAATTAATATAACGTATAAATATTAATTTTGCTGAATAAAAATAATTTTATATACACAGATTGATCACACTATATGAAACGGAGTATTATATTTTAGTTTCAGTTGTATGATATTTAATAATTAAGTTATTAAATATAATTTCTCTAGAACAATATATTTTTATAAGGTATTTTTAATTCATAATTTATTGAGACATTGAAAATTATTCTTTACTAGTAAGTTTCAGATCAATCGGTAATTCGTTTTTTATTCACATAATTCTTAAATTTTTTTAGTTGAATAATTTTATTAATCAATTTATTTTTTGAATCACCGATTAGTCCCTGTCCCACACTAATATGAAACAGAGTAATATCAATCTTTTAATTTAAAAGTTAGTTGTAATAATCCTTCATTTCCGTGTTTATCAACATCATAATCATAAACTGGACATCCATATACATTTAATCTTAACTCTTCTATTAATTTAATTAAAATCAAATCCCAATGTTCTTCAAATGCTAAAATATTTAAAGGAAAATATAATGCATCTTCATAATATCTAATAAAACTATGAAGATGTACTTTGTTTTGTATTTTTAGCATTCTTTCTATATCTTTTTTATATTTTTTAATTACTATCATAATTTTATTAAAATCTCTATCAATATCATTTCCTTTGATATCTGAAAACATTTTTTATTTTATAAAGATTTATAAAATAAATTCAATTATTGAAAACGTTTATTTAGAGTAATTTTTATTTGATATTTTAAGGTAATTGAAAAACAAGATTTGTCCCTGGATAAACATCTGTATATTTTTCAGTTCCATCTGAATCTAAGTATTTTAAGGCTAATGTCATCATTTGTCCTGAAAATGTTTTTGACATAGAATTTGGAATGATTACTTCAATATAAGGATAAGTATATTGATCAAATGAAATTAATGGTTTTTCATTTATAATTTCCCAATCAGTACTTTGTAACGGAAAATAAGATCTTTCACCTGTAAAAGTTACAGGAGTTAAACTAATTTCTCTTGTTAAATTTAAATTTGTACCTTCCAAAGTAATTTTTGGAAATGAATAAATTAATTTTCTAATATCAGGCGCATTAGGATTTGTAGAAACCGGGTTATTTGATGTAATTGTAGTACTTGTGTTAGCTCCCATTTTTAGTAATTAGAAAAAATAAAAAATTTTAAAAAAGAGTTTAAAATTTTAATCTGATAAAAGTCATATAAATTAGTGTGGGGAACAGAACTACTTTCCCGCTATCACAAAGATCCTCATGTAACTGGACCAGTATTATTTAACTCTTGATTAATAAATCTTCTACAAAGTAGATTTAGTTTCTCTACATAATATTCATAATTTTCATGAAAAATATGATATCTTGTTGCCATTTTTCTAAAACAATTCGAACTCAAAAAATTAAATATATAAATAATTAAGACACGATAAATAGATTCAGTTGTTAAAATATCTGTAAATATGGTATATTTAGAATTAATTAAAAAAATTATTTTTGAAAATTTATTATTCATTGATATAATTTTTTTCAAAAAAATATTTATTATATGTAAATTTATGTTAAAGATTGTACTTAAATTTTATATCCATGAACAAAAAGATATGGCACAATTACTCCGACTATAGAGACTAGTATCAAAATTTAATTCAGATAAATATAAATTTTTTTAAAATTTGACATATTGTGTTAGAACCTAAAGATTTCTTGGACTTAAAAATTTATTGGGATTAAGTATATACTAATTCTTGAATCAACGGATCATTTGTTTCAAAAACTGTTTGATATTCATTATTTTCTAATAAAATACCTATTGTTTCAAAATGATTTCCATTTTTATGCAAAATTAAAATATTAAGTAAATTTTTATCTCTTATGTGTGTTGCATTTCTAATTAATTCTAGTTTATTTGTGTGATAATTGTAATGAAAAATATGAATATTTATATTTAATATTTCTCCCATCAATGGTACAAAATCATCATAACCTGCATCTTGTCTATAAATCCTATTTTCAGTTATTTTTGGTAACATTATATTAACTAAATTATCAATACTTAATGTAAAAACACCTTCATCATTAAGAGTTATTGTGCTTTTTTCTATCATATTATAATTATAAAGCTTAAAATAATTTAAAGATAATGGTAATTTCATTATTATATTATCTGAATCTATATCAAAATCTTTTCTGGGATCAATATTTAAAAGATCTTCATATTCTTTTTCTGTAAAATTTAATTTTGTTTCAATAAATATAGCATTTAAGAAAAATTTTTTTACTTCTAAATTTTTTTCAGCAATACTAAATTTACTTTCAACTTTTTCAATTAATTCTTGTATTTTATGGTTAGCGAATCTCTTATAACTCATTGAATTTTTATCACATAAAATAAATTTAATTTTAGAAGTTATTTTTTTTAACAAATCAAATAAAGAATTGAGAAGTAAATTTTCTCGTTTGAAATTAATTGAAAGGTAAAATTCTTTTAGATTTTTATTTTCAAATATAGAATTTAAACATTTAATAAATATATTTTTATATTCATTAAAAGTAAAAATATTTAATAATTTTTTTTTAATTTTGTTTAATAAAAGATGAACATTTTCTATTGTTAAATTAATTTTAATCTCTTCATTTTTATTTCTATATGATATTATTGTAATATAATTTTCTGAAAGAATTTTATTTATATTTTTTTGAGTAATTATTGTTGCAATAGAATCTGAGTTTATATAAATACATTCTTCAATAAAAACTTTGTAAAAATTATTATCAATATAGACATTTTTAAAAATTTCAAAAACTTTATTATTATTAAACTGATTATATTCATATTCATTTGAGCGAGAATATTTATTAACTAAATGTTCAAGAGACTTAAACTTAATTTTTAATATTAAGTCTTCTTCAGGATTATCAGTCAATAAATAATTAATAATTGATCTTCTAAAATTGTCACAAAATTGTTGTCTTGCAATTTTTAAATTATTATTTTCCGAATAAATTTTAATTTTTTGTTTATCTCTATAAGTATTTATTAAAGCATATAAAATAGAATGATAATAACAACTATTATCAGGTATAGTATAAATATCAATTAAATTCGAATCAATAAATTTATATTCTGATTTGTTTAAAGACAAAGGATTATTATTTTCTGAAGTAGAAGAATCTGAATTAGAAAAATCTGAACCAGAAGAATCTGATGATGTATCATCAGATGAACTTACATTTTTATACATTTTTAATAATAATAGAAAAATTATTATTTTTTTTAATTAACAATAAAATTTTTTCTATTATAATTAAATATAGTTATTCTGGTGTGTTAAAATATATATATAGGTCAATTTATATGTAAATAAAAATTTAGACAATTTCATATAGTCGGAGTGATGGTGGAATATGTTTTTTGCTCTATACATAAAATTTTTGGAAGAAAAAATATTTCAGTATGACTCCGTCCCAGATTAATTTATCCAATCTGTCAAAAAAAGTTATATGTATATTTATATGACTTTAAAAAAATTGTTCTTTTTTGATCCTACATTTGGGACGGAGAAGTAAATAATTTATAAACTTTTAGAAGAAAAAATATTTTAGTAAATAATTTATAAACTTTTAGAAGAAAAAATATTTCAGTACTACTCCGTTTCAGATCAATCGGTAATTCATTTTTACTTCACTCATTTATTCATATAAAATTATTTTAATTAACTATTTTTATATATTAACTTATGAGTAAGGATTTTATGCATTAACTTATATATTCATATAAATATTTATTTTTTAAATCACTCATTTATTCATATAAAAATTTTATTATTCAATAATTTTATGTATTAATATTTAAGCTTACATTTAATACTTATACGTATTCATCCATATAAATATATATTTTTTGAATCACCAATTTATTTGAAACGGAGTAGTAGTTAATAATTTATAAACTTTTAGAAGAAAAAATATTTCAGTAAATAATTTATAAACTTTTAGAAGAAAATATTTTTTAGTAAATTATTTATACTTCTTCGTCACAAATGTAGGCTCAAAAGTATCCAACTTTTTTAAAAGTCATATAAAAATACATATAAATTTTTTGACAGATTGGATAAATTAATCTGGGACGGAATCGTAAACTTTAAAAAAAAAATATTTTAGTAAATAATTTATAAACTTTTAGAAGAAATAATATTTGAGTAAATAATTTATAAAATTTTAGAAGAAAATATATTTTATTACTACTTCTCCGTCCCAAATAAAAAAGAAAAATTTTTTTAAAAGTCATATAAATATAAATATAACTTTTTAAACTTGGATAAATTTATCTGGGACGGAGTACTACTCCGTTTCAGATAAATGTCTGATTCAAAAAATAAATTTTTATATGAATAAATTAGTTTAAGTATTTAATCAAAGCTTAAATAAAAATATTTTTATTTAAATAAATAAGTGATGAAAAAATGAATCACAGATTCATTTGAAACGGAGTAGTAAATAATTTATAAACTTTTAGAAGAAAAATATTTTAGTAAATTATTCATAAACTTTTAGAAGAAAAAAATATTTTAGTAAATTATTTATAAACTTTTAAAAGAAAAAATATTTTAGTAAATAATTTATAAACTTTTAGAAGAAAAAATATTTTAGTATTTATTTATTTATAAAAATATTTATTTTTATGAATAAATAAATACTAATTCAGTTTAGGAGAATCCTTTTGATAGAAAGAGCCGAAGCCCTATAATATATCAGGGTTTTCAAAAAAATTATTAACTCACGAATAAACTTTTTACAACTTCGTCCCAAATGTAGGCTCAAAAAAGAACAATTTTTTAAAAAGTCATATAAATATACATATAATTTTTTAAAGTTGGATAAATTTATCTGGGACGGAGTCGTACTCAAAATTTTATATGCTCTAAAAACTGAAGAAAAAGATCTGATTCAATAATTCCCTGTCACATAATAATATTAACTGGACTAGTACCTATTGATCTGAAATGGACTATTAGTGTTTTTTGAAACTTTTTAAATTTTAATTACATAAGTAAAGTTTTCATAAAAATTTACATTTTTGACATCATTTAATAAAATATTACCATCAGTTATATATAATCCTTCAAAATTTAATTTTTCAAAATAAATATTAAAATTTTCCATTTTATTGTTATTACTATTATCTATAATTAAATCTAAATTTTCTAACATTAAATTATTTGTATCTACATAATTAAAATCAGGAATAACTATTATTACATCATCAAAATATTCAATAATTTTTTTATCATTAAATTCATTTCCATCTGTAATATATAAAATTTTTTTGTTTTTAAAGAATAAAAAATTAATTTTACTAAATTTATCTTTTAGAAAAAATTCATAAATGTTTTTTTCTTTCCATAATTGTTCATAACTTTTATAATTTTTTACTGAACTCTGTTCATTTCTATATTCTTTATAATAAGTAAAAATTTCTTTTCCTTTATATGATAAAAAAATAGAATCTTTATTAATAATATCTATTTTACTATTATCACAATAACTAGAATGATAAAGTCTACCTATCAAACCTGGTCCTGAAACTTCTAAAGGGGAATATCCATAAAAATTTTTTTGATAATTTATTAATATTTGTTTAATACATCTTAACATTAATGGATTTTTTTTAGCACAAACCAAAAATGATTGATGAATGCCAAGACAACCTTTTTCAAAATGATCTTGTCTATCATAAACATAATGTTCTTCTTTTGTTAAATTTATTAGTTTAAAACCAGCTATAGATTTATATTTTATATCTAAATAAATACCACCATAAATATAAAGAATACAATATCTCCATAAATCAGCCTTGAAAGCTCCTGGAATTAAATTATTAAATAAATTATAAATATTAATTTCAAAATTATTTTTAATAAATTGTGCACAATCTTCATCATCAAATAAATTATATTCAAATTCAGGATTTTCTGAAATTAATTGTTCTGTATTTTTCTTCATATAATAAGGTAAATCTTTAGTATTCCATGTTTGCCAAATTTTTAATGGAATTTCTATTTTATCGCCTAAATAAACAGTCTTATTTTCCCAATGTTTAGCATAACTTATATATGAAACATCAGATAAATTTTGTCTATAAGTTTCATATTGTCCTAAAATTTTCTGTCCTTTATATAAAAAGACAAATTTTACAGGTGGAGTATCATCAAAAAAAATATCTATTTTTGATTTTTCAATAATTTCTTGAGAATTATTACCATAAAATACATACTTTTCATTATCCCTAAAAAAAGTTTCATTAAAAATTTTTCCTAATAAATTAGGCCCTGTAATTTCTAACCAATTTAATCCATAAAATTTATTTTTTACATTTTCAACAATTCTATAAATCGCATTAATTAATAGTTTATTTCTTGGTTTATTTATCATAATGCCATTAAATATACATTCTTGTTCATCTTTATGAAACCCATTATTTATTAAATCTAAACAATAGTGATCATCTTCTATTAAATTTAAAAGCTTAAATCCATCCAAACATTTAAATTTAACATCTAAATAAATACCTCCATAAATATATAAAACACAATATCTCCATAAATCTGCTTTATAAGCACCAGGAACTAAAGTTATGAAAGCATCAACAACATCTTCTTTATAATGTTCTTTAATAAATTCTAAACATTCTTGATCGTCAAAAATATAATATTTAAATTCTGGATTAGATTCTTTTAAATTATTAATATTATTAAGCATATCAATATGCATATTTTTATCCTTCCAAGTTTGCCAAATATTTAAAGGTACTTTTTCTTCAGATTCTTCAAATTTTTTTTTAATTTCTTCTTCTGGATTAATTAAACCTTCAAAATTTTTAATAATTTTTGGATTACTATATTTTAAATTCTTAAATATTTCTTCAGAATTTTTATATATTTTTTTAAGTTGCCATAATTTATGATATCCTATATAATTTTTAGTTTCTTTTTGTTCTAATCTATATTCTTTATAGTGACAAAAAATTTTAATTTTTTTATAAAAAATTTCTAAATTATTTCTGTTTTCTAAATCTAAATTATTTTTATTTGAATAAAATTTATGGTATAATTCACCTAACATTCCAGGTCCAGAAACATATAAAGGACTAAATGTATAATTTTTATTTTTAACATTTTTTACAATCTCTTCAATACAAGATAAAAGTAATGAATTTTTAGGTTTAGATACAATAAATGCATTATATACACCAAAACAATTTTCCTTCCAAAACCCTTTTCTATCTAAAACAAAATGTTCATCATAAACTAAATTTATTAATTCAAAATTATCTATAGATTGCATTTTAATATCTAAATAAATACCGCCATAAGTATATAAAATACAATATCTCCATAGATCTGCCTTATAAGCCCCAGGAATTAAATTTTGAAAGGCTTCATAAACATCTTGATTAAAATTATTTTTAATAAAAGTCTCACATTCTTCATCATCATATAAGAAATACTTAAATTTAGGATTATTTTTTTTTAATAAATCTACATTAATTTTCATATAAGTAGGTAATTCTTTAGTTTTCCAAGTTTGAAAAATATTTAAAGGAATGACACGTTTTTTTTTATTTAAATATAAAATAATATCTTTTTCAGTGTATTCAGAATAAGACTTAGTTTTATGTGTAGAAAAACTTTTTATACTTGCCATTTTATAAATATAAAAAAAGTTTTATTGTAAATTTAATTTTTTTAAAGATAAAATTTCAATCAAAAGAATTAACTCTAAACTTTTTTTTATCTTTAAAAACTATAATACTCCGTCCCAGATACTTAAAAAAAAAAATATTATCTGACACATTAAAAAATTTATACTACTACGTTTCAGATAAATGACGAACCGAATGGTTTGTTCCTTCACTAATTCAAAAAAAAAGAACATTCCCGCCATATGGTTCCCGTGTACACCAGGGCGCACATACATATTTATATGAGTAAATTAGTATAAATATTTAATAACAACTTAAATAACAATATATAAAATTAGTGAATTAAAATATTTTTATATGTCAGATCTAAAAATGAATTACCAAAGGAAGCTTTAGGTTGCCGCAAACCGGGTGGTTCGTCATTGATATGAAACAGAGTACTACTCCGTCCCAGATTAATTTATCCAACTTAAAAAAATTATATTTATATTTAAGCGATTAATGAAAAAAATGTTCTTTTTTATTTGGGACGGAGAAGTATTATATATTTTTATATGACTTTAAAAAAAATTGTTCTTTTTTGAGCCTACATTTGGGATGGTGAAGTAGTAAATTTTTAGGTTTTTTGAAACTTTTAAAATCTAACTTAAAAATTTACTTCTCTGTCCTAGATAAAAATGTTCTTTTTTTTTTTTACTATCTGGGAAGGAGTCGTATATTATCTTATAAGTAAAAAATAAGGCACAGTGTACACCGGAACAGTTCCACCAATGTGGTTCCTTATTTTTTGAAATGCCAAAGGAACCTTTAGGTTTCCGAGAACCGAATGGCTCCATTTTCTTGGTTCTTCATTTATTTAAACTTAACTAGTAATACTCCTTCCCATATAAAAAAGAACATTTTAAAAATTTGATTAAAAATTGAATTAAAAAAAAATTAAATCTGGTTTTTTAAAAATGTCCTTAAAACTTTCTTATGATGATTCAAATGTTAAAGAATTAATTGAGTATCTTAAAAATATTCTAGGTGAAAATTTTGATTCTTTTCTTAAGGATTCTGCTTCTTATGTTTTTGGTAATAATCAAGATAAAGAAATAAAGATATGGGTAGGATCTGAAAATTCGGGAAAAAATTTATTATTAAAATTATTTTTAAAAAGATTCTTGTGTTTTATCAAACTATATATTAGATTGTCCTATAAATTCTCTTTTTAATGATTTATTTTCTTATAAAGATAAATTTTTCGGATTTATAATTAAAAATGATAAAATTAAAAGTGGAAATATTAAAAAACTGTTTCATAGACAATATTTTTTTGAGAGAAAAATATTTCACGAATCAACTAATTTCAATACAGAGATAACTTTTATAATAATAACTGATACAGATGAACAATTTAAAGATTGCATAATACAAAGAATGACTAAAATAATTTATTTTGAAAATGTTTTTAATGAAGATAAAATTTTAAATTTACATAAAGAGTTTAAATGGTTATTAAAACAATATATTAATTAATATTTATACTACTACAAAAACCCTACTTCTCCGTCCCAGATAAAAAAGAACATTTTTTTTTAAAGTCATATAAAAATACGATATAATTTTTTTAAGTTGGATAAATTAATTTGGGACGGAGAAGTAGTCGATTTCATATAAATCTGGTATATAAAATTAATTATCGTATTTTTAAATAAATTACTACTACTCCGTCCCAGATTAATTTATCCAACTTGAAAAAGTTATATGTATTTTTATTTGGGACAGAGTAGTACTCAGTTTCAGATAAATCAATTTAAAAATTAGTATAAATCATAACTTAAACATTAATATATAAAATTATTTTTATATTAATAAATCTAAAAAATAAATAATCGATTTATATGAAATAAAGTACAACACTGACCCAAATATAATCTCAAAAAAGAACATATTTAAAAAGTTATATGTAGTTCGCATACTTTTAATCTGGGACAGAGCAATATGATTTAATTTCATATAATAATTGAATTAAAAAAAAATAAATAATAAAACTAAAAATGTCTTCAAATCTTTCCTATGATAATTCAAATGTTAAGGTGTTAATGGAGTATCTTACTTCTTTATTCGGAGAAAATGTAGATTCTTTTCTTAAAGATTCAGCATCTTATGTTTTCGGTAATAATCAAGATAAAAAAATGAGAATTTGGGTAGGTGGATCAGGAAAAAGTACATTATCAAAACTGTTTTTAAAAACTTTTGAAAAAGATTCTTGTGTTTTGTCGAGTTATATTTTACAAGAAGAAAAGAATTTAGAAGAAGACAATGAAAAAGATTTTACTGAATTATTTAATAATAAAGATAAATTTTTCGGATTTATTAATGAGTGTGATGAATTTAATCCTTCAAAAATTAAAAAACTATTATCAAGAGATGCTTTTTATCAAAGAGAAATGTATGAAGAAAAAAGTGTTTTTTATACAAAATTAATTCCTATATTAATTACTAATATTGAACCTAAAATTGAAGATGTGGCTTTGTCATATAGAATTAAAGTAATTAATTTTGGAAATAATTTTATCCAAGATAGAAATATTGGAGATAAAATTTTAAATTTACATGAAGAGTTTAGATGGTTGTTGGAACAGAATATTGAGTAAGTTTTTCTGAAAGATAATTAAATATATTTCTATAAAATCTAAATAAACTTAATCTTGTAAATTTTCAAGTAATTTTTATATTTTATTCCAAAATAAATATTAATACATTGTAAGTTCAAAATCCGTACTTCTCCGTCCCAAATAAAAAGTAGGCGAAATATCCAACTTTTTTAAAAGTCAAATAAAAATACATATAACTTTTTCAACTTGGATAATATGTCAATCTGGGACGGAGTCGTAAATAAATATATTTCAATAAAAATTCTAAAGAGTTTTTAAAAAATTTATACAGAAATATATTTCAATAAAAAATTCTATTTCATTAAAAAAATTCTAAAGAGTTTATAAAAAATTATAGATAAATATATTTGAATAAAAAATTATAAATAGATATATTTGAATAAAAAATTATAGATAAATATATTTCATTAAAAAAATTCTACTTCTCCGTCCCAAATAAAAATATCCAACTTTTTTAAAAGTCCCATAAAAATACATATAACTTTTTCAACTTGGATAAATTAATCTGGGACGGAGTCGTAAAGAGTTTATAAAAAATTATAGATAAATATATTTCAATAAAAATTCTAAAGAGTTTATAAAAAAATCTAGATAAATATATTTCAATAAAATTCTAAAGATTTTATAAAAAAATATAGATAAATATATTTCAATAAAAATTCTAAAGAGTTTCTAAAAAATTATAGAGAAATATATTTTATAAAAAAAAATCTAGAGAGTTTCTAAAAAATTATAAATAAATATATTTCAATAAAAATTCTAAAGAGTCTCTAAAAAATTATAAATAAATATATTTCAATAAAAATTCTAAAGAGTCTCTAAAAAATTATAGAGAAATATATTTAATTAAAAAAATCTAGAGAAATATATTTGGATAAAAATTATAAAGAGTTTCTAAAAAATTATAGAGAAATATATTTCATTAAAAAAATCTACTACTCCGTTTCAGATCAATGACGAACCAAGAAAATGGAACCTTCAGGTTCCTTCGGTAATTCATTTTAACTTCGATTAATTATTCATATAAAAATATTTTTTTCTTATATTTTTATATATTATTTTACAAGTGTGATTTAATAATTGTACTTATTCATTAATATAATTTTTTATGTGCGGCCTGGTGCACACGGGAACCAAATGGTTCTTTATTTTTTGAATCACCAATTTATTTGAAACGGATTAGTAGAGAAATATATTTGAATAAAAATTATACAACTCCGTCCCAGATTAATTTATCCAATTTAAAAAATTTATATATATTTTTATATGAGTTTATAAAAAAATGTTCTTTTTTATCTGGGACGGAGTTGTAAAGAGTTTCTAAAAAATTATAGAGAAATATATTTCATTAAAAAAAATCTAGAGAAATATATTTGGATAAAAATTATAAAGAGTTTCTAAAAAATTATAGAGAAATATATTTCATTAAAAAAAATCTAGAGAAATATATTTGAATAAAAATTATAGAGAAATATATTTCATTAAAAAAAATCTACATAAATATATTTGAATAAAAATTCTAAAAGTTTCTAAAAAATTATAGAGAAATATATTTCATTAAAAAAAAAATCTAGATAAATATATTTGAATAAAAATTATAGAGAAATATATTTCATTAAAAAAAAATCTAGAGAAATATATTTGAATAAAAATTATAGAGAAATATATTTCATTAAAAAAAATCTAGATAAATATATTTGAATAAAAATTCTAAACAGTTTCTAAAAAATTATAAATAAATATATTTCATTAAAAAATTCCAAAGCCTTTATAAAAATTACATAAAATAATTATTTCTTTATTTATTTCTTTTTCCAAGAAATGCTCTACTACTCCGTCCCAGATTAATTTATCCAACTTGAAAAAGTTATATGTATATTTATATGACTTTTAAAAAAATTGTTCTTTTTTATTTGGGACGGAGAAGTACTTTAAAAGAATTTTCTCAAATTTCATGTAAAACCTAAATTTGCGAAATTTTCAAACCTGAATATAATTTTTCCCATTTGGACTTATTTTTAAATATTTCACATTTACTATATAGTTCAATATACAACTCCGTCCCAAATTAATTTATCCAACTTAAAAAAATTATATTTATATTTATATGACTTTTAAAAAAATTGTTCTTTTTTATTTGGGACAGAGAAGTATTGTTTATCGTCTATTTTCTCTACGATTTTATCATCTTATGTAAAATTTAGGCTACTTCTCTGTCCCAAATAAAAAAGAACAATTTTTTTAAAAGTCATATAAATATAAATATAACTTTTTTGACAGATTTGATAAATTAATCTGGGACGGAGTTGTACTACTTTTATATTTCTCAGTCATTTTATTCTTTCTAAAATATTCTTTCTAAAAAATTTTAGAAAGAATACTACAACTCCGTCCCAAATAAAAAAGAACAATTTTTTAAAAAGTCATATAAATATACATATATTTTTTTAAAGTTGGATAAATTTATCTGGGACGGAGTCGTACATTTTTCAATTTATTAAATATTCTCTATATATTTTCATCCCATCTTACTCATCCTGTAATCAACTTCTTTTTTACTATCAATAAACCATTCAGGTAATAATTTAATACTTTCTGAACATTTTTTAAAAATATCTGTATCACTTATATTATAATCTCTGTAAAACCTAAAATAGTCTGAAATTAAGGTAAAAATCATTTTCATTGGTTGATTGATAGTTTTAAATTTAGATCTTTCTTGACCGCCTAAGTATTGTTTTTCATAACCTATACAATTATATCTTTCGAATCCAGGAAAGCCAATTTCAAAAATTTGGTCAATAGGTTTCATAAAACTTTTTTCTAAATAATACATATAATCAATTTCTTCAACAGGATAAACATATTTATCTTCTTTTAAATCTTCATTTTGTTTTTTCTCTTCTGCATATTTTCTTGATTCATAATACATTTCAGGAAGTCTCATTTTTAGTCCTATAGGAACTTCTTTACCTTTTATTTCATCTAAAGTTTTAACTATAATACTTTCAACTCTATCACCAGCTTCCACAGGATTACCCATTCTAGCCAATTCTTGAGAAAATACATTTAAATAATAGCCTTGACTTGTATAATTTCCACCAATACCTCTAGTTACACATAATTCTTTAAGATCAACTTTAGCAGAAATAAGTTCATCAGTCATTTCTATTAAATATTTAAAAGCATCATCAACATTTTTTCTATTCATAATCATCATTAAAAGATTGTAATAAATTTCTCGAATCTTTGGAGTATTATCTCTTCTTGCTAAAAGCATACCTTTTTTATTTAAAATAATTTCTCCTCTATCATTTCTTTCAAAGTCTCCATTATCTTCTACTAAAAAATAAGAATATTTTTTTGGACAAACACAAAAAATTCTCATTCCTTTTTCATACTCAATTCTTAAAGGCTTTAAAAATAAACCCTTAACTTCTTCATGATAAACACCATTTTTGTCAGTATATGCGTCAACACCATTAATCTCTCTTTCCATCTTTCTTCCCCAAGCAGTACATTGTTTGGAATCTGTAATACCAAAATCTATCATTGAACTATCTGTATCACCATAAATAATTCTTGCATTATATTTTTCTATAACATATTTATTAACTTCTTTAATTAAAATTCTACCCATTGCAGTTACACATAATGCACCTTCTATCAATGGCATTAATCCATTATTTTGTGCACCTAAATATCCATACATTGAATTTGCGGAAACTTTTTTAGCTAATTGTTCTTGTTCTAAACAATTGGATTTTAACTCTAACCTAGAAATAATATCTTTGATTTTTATTTCTAATTCTTCATAACTTATATTTTTTAAGCAGATAAATTCTTCAGAAATTTTTAATTTTTGTTGATATGAATTAATTTTTTCTTTTAAAATATTTATATCTTCTTCTTCTCCAATAAATTCAAGCCAATCTTTATATTCAGGTCTTTCCTTATCTTTAAAAGAATTAAGAAAATATAAAATATTATCGCAGTGATTAATTTCTTTTTCAAGTTTTTTGAAAGATAAAAGATTTTTAATATTTTTGATGTCCGCATCTACAATTTTTTTAACAGCTCTAGTTTTTTTTCTTTCAGAAATAAGATCTTCTAATAATTTAGGTAAAACACCAACTTTAATATTTTTTTTCACAAACCAAAATTCATAATCAACTATATGTGTTTCAGTATTTTTGTTAGATTTCTTTTTTTCATCTTCTTCGTCATCACTATCTTCACCATCCGTCTCTCCATCTTCAGGTTTTACTTCTTTAAATTTTTTAATAATAAGTGGTTCTTTTTGATCAAATTTAATTTTATGAATATTATCAGAGCCATATTTTTTTTCAAATTCGTCCCAATCTTTTTTATCAATCATTGTACTGTAACAAATATTATAAGCAATAATAATACTTGGATACAAAGAATTAAAATCTAAACCAATAATATTATCGTGTAATCCAACAATTGGTGTAGCAACATATGCACCAGTGTAATGTAATTTATTACATTGTCCTTTATCAATAATAATATTTCTTTTATAACATTCATCGTAAATTTGACTTTTACATCTTATTTGTTGCCCTCTATCTAAAAATTCAGTAAGAGTAACACCTACAACACCACTAAATGTAACTAAACTAATCCAAATATTTAATTTTTCAAATAATTCAACAACTAAAGCTGAATCTTGAATACAATATTCTACAACTCTTGTCATTTCTTTTTTTGCAAAATCTAAATCATCAATAAATTTTTGTTGGATTAAATGACCACATTTATTTTTTTTCATTTCATAAAATTTTTTTTCAGTATCTTTTAAGATTTTTTCTATATCCTCATCATCTTGTAATTTAAGTTCTTTTATAGTTTGTTCAATTTCAATTTCAACTTCAGATTTTTCACTTTTTTTATATATTTTTTCTAATTCTTTTTTATATTTACTTTCTGCTTTTTTAAATAATTCATAAATTTTAAACATTTGCATAGCTGTAATATTATGTTTTGTTTTATGTAAAATTTCATTTGAAACAAAATCTAAAGAATATTTATCAAATTTATTATTTTTTTTTAAATAAGGTAAAAGATCAATTGTAATTCTTCCACTCATTTGTAATTTATTTGTTTTACTATGTCCATAAGCTTTAGAAAACATTGTTGAAGATTTCATAATTGTTTTTTCACCTTGAATTCTACCACAGGGTTGCCAATTTTTCATCATATATTTTAGTCTATCATCTAAATAACCACAGTCATAACTATCAATATTATAACCCATAATAATATCAGGGTCTAATTTAACAATTAAATCAGTAAAAGCATTTGTTGCATCTATTTCATTATCTACTTTAATAATTTCTTTACCAGGAACATCAAAACAATCACCAAATAAAATCGCATATTCTTTTGTATATTCTGAAAGACCATTTCTACCATATCTACAAGATATAAGATAACAACAACATGGACTTGATAAAGGTTTTGGCATTGCACGATGGTTTGGAGAATATGTTTCAATATCAAAACATAAAAAAGAAGGATTTGAAACTAAATGTTTTGATTCTTCATCATTTAAAGTAAATAAAGTATTATAATCTCCAATATATTCTTTTATAGGATTGTCTTCAGGTCCATAAATTGAAATTCTTTCTTCATGTTCATAAGATACTTCTTGACATTCAATTTTCATCCATTGAGAATATTTTGCATTTCTTTCTGATATATATTTTCTAATAGTTGTAATATCATATTCTAAAACACTAATTTGTCTTTTACCTAAATTATTAAAATACATGCCTTTTGAAATTAAATTTTTACAATGTTTAGCATGTTCAAAACAATCAAAATCAAGTTTAATCATATATTTTTTTTTTCCTAAAAAATGCAAAGTTTCTTTATATTCTAATTCCCAATTATTAAATTTATGATCACCTAATAATTTTTTAATATTTGCTATCGCTTTGTTCAAAATATCTGAATCCTCTAACCAATTAATATCTTCAGGTAAAAGAACATAAAAAGAAATAGGAAATTTTTGTAATCTAATCAAAATACTTGACTGATAAGGAGTTATACACCACATATGTATTTCTGAATATTCTCTATTTTTAAAATTATCCTTAAATTGTACATCAAAAAAATGAGATATAATTTCTTTTTTTTCACCTAAAGGTAATGGTAAATCATCCATCATTTACTTAATTAATTTTATTTTTATATTTTTCATTTTTTCTTTAAAAAATAATAGAGTCATTTAAGTAAAGATACATAAATTTTTCTGTAAAAATAATTTTTATAAATCCAATTTTTACTAGACTCATGAACTAACCGGACTAGTACTACTCCGTCCCAGATTAATTTATCAAACTTAAAAAGTTTATATGTATATTTATATGACTTTTAAAAAAATTGTTCTTTTTTGAGCCTACATTTGGGACGGAGAAGTATGATTTATAATTAATTTTTTTTTAAACCTATAATTATAAATTGTTTCATTTTCTGTTACTATATACTACTAGTCCAGTTCAAATAAATTGTGTTTTGAGAAAAATTTTATTTACATATAAATAAATTTTTTTTCAAAACACAATTTATCTGAACTGGACTAGTAATTTTGTATATTAATGTTTAAGTATTCATTTAATATTTATACTTATTTATACGTATTAATATTTATTTTTTGAATCACCGATTTATCTGAAACGTAGTAGTAAAAATGAATTATTATTTTTGTTGATTAATATAAAAATGACTTTTTATAATTTTTCTGGAGAATATAGTGTTAGTGCAGATTTTATTGCAAATGCAAATTTAGTTTTTACAGTCGATATTAATAATTTAGTTACTACTCTGTCCCAAATTAATTTTCTCATTCTGTCAAAATGTTTGTATTAAAATTTGAGTGGTTTAAGAAAAAGTTAGGAAAATTAATCTGGGACGGAGTAGTACAGGTTTATCAGGAACTATTATTTATTATTAAAATGGTAATATTATTACTACAGAGACAAATCCAACATTACTTTCTCGTGGTGATTCCCAAAATAACGATAATATATTAAGTTCTACAAGTAATACACTAATACACCTTATTTTTCAACTAATGGATTAGCTTTTAATAGTCCTATTTTTTCAAGAATTTTTAATTTTAAAAATATTTCTGGTATTGATAATTCTTTAAATAATGGGTTTGGTAATCCGACATTTCATTTTATATCAGAATCATTATCTCTTACTTGTTTAGTGTCTAATACTAATATTTTAACTAAAAATGGATATATTCCTATTCATAAACTAACTTTAGAAGATATTTTTTTTTTAGAAAATAAAGAATTTAAAATTAAGAAAATCATCAAGACAGATATTAAATTATTAGATAAATACATGCCCTTTTTAATTCCTAAAGACTTTCTTAATTCTAAAGAAGATTTATATTTATCTCAAGGTCCATTCAATAAAAGTAAAAAATAAATTTAAATTACCAGAACATCTTGGATTAAAAAGATTACTAGTCCAGTTCAGATAAATTGGGCCAGATCTTTTTCTTCACTTTTTTAACCATATAAATTTTTAATTAAAAAGCTTATCCTTAAGTAATATTTTATATGTCTTTTAAACAAGTCTACTTATATTTAAATATAAATAAATTTTTTCTCAAAACCCAATTTATTTGAACTGGACTAGTAAGTGTTAATGAATTTTTAGAATTAAATGCAAATAAATATTATCATATAGAATTATATTGTAAAGAAGGAGAAAATAGAAGAACAAATACATTATACATTAGATGCAAATGGAGTAATACAGTAGGTCGTGTGTTTAAGAACATTTTTTTTATACTCAAAAAGATATTTTTAAGACTTAAAAAAAAATGTTCTTAAATGTCCCAACCATCTGTAGTATAAAGTTATAGTCAAAAAGAAATTCCTTGGTAAAATTATTTCATATAAAGAATTGAATTTAAATAAAAAATTATTAATTAAAAAATGAAAAATTCTTATAAGTTAAAAGAATGGATTGAAAAAGAAAAAATCGATTGGGTTTGGTTATCAAAAAATGAAAATGCTATAGATTTATTAAAAAATAATAAAGATAAAATTAATTGGTTTAATTTATGTCACAATAAAAATGCAATAGATTTATTAAAAAAAAATAAAGATGAAATTATTTGGAACTGGTTATTTTTAAATCCTAATGCAATAGAACTATTACAAGAATATAAAGGTAAGATTAATTGGGTCTGGTTATCTGCAAATGAAAACGCAATTGATATACTTGAAAAAAATATGTCTGAAATTTATTGGACATGTCTTTCAGGTAACCCAAAAGGTATAAAATTGATTGAAGAACAGCTACTTAAACAAGATAGGTTAAAAGAAAAAATTTTATTAGGTCAAGAATTAACAGAAGAAGAAAAATTAGAAAAAGACAAAGATAAAATAAATTGGGATTATTTATCAACAAATGAAGCAGCTATACATATATTAGAAAAAAACTTTAATAAAATTAATTGGGAAAAATTATCATTTAATCCTGCAGCTATTGATATATTAAAAAAAAATTTTCATAAAATTAATTGGAATAGTTTATCAATGAATCCTGCTGCCATTGATTTATTAGAAGAAAATTTCAATAAAATTAATTGGGTTTGTTTGTCAAGAAATCCTAATGCTATACATTTATTAAAAAATAATAAAGATAAAATTAATTGGCAACAATTTTCAGCAAATCCTGGGATTTTTGAATTGATTGAAACTGATAAATTTAATAATTTATCAGAAGATTTAGTTATTTAATTGAAAAATAAAAAACAACTAAAAATTATATTTTTTATTTTTCAAGAAATTTTTTTTATTATTATATTAAAAATGATTGTCAAGTTTACATCAGATTCTGTAATTTCTAGGTTATTAGTATTGGAAGATGAAGCTACTTTATTGGAAGATACCTTAATGGAAAAACACAGTATTTTAAGGGCCGGTACTTATTTTACAGGTCTTACTGAATTAAATGGGATGTTAATTCAACCTGATACAACTTTTCCTGTTGATATTATTTTACAACATGATTATACAGTAAATTCTGTTATTAAAGCTGCGACAGATTCATCTTTTACATGTGGAACTTCTTTTGTTAGAGGGCAATATATTGCTTCCGTCGGTGATATTTATATTTCATCTGGTAGTTATATAATTATTGATATTTCTGATTGTGATGAATTTAGTGATTGTATCTGTCCTACTGGACCTTTACCAGACGATCCATGTGATAATTCATGTGATGATTCATGTGATGAAAATTCAGTTTGTTCAAGAAAAATATCTCCTAATAATGTTATTAAACTTATTGGAAAAATTGTTGATGAAAATAAAATTGAAAGAGAAATTCTTCAAGAAAACACACGTTTAAAACTAAAAATTCAGAAAGATTATTTCAAAAAAATTATTCATAGAATTAAAAATAGACAAAATGATTGTTCAGAAGATATTTCTTGTTTAATTGAAGAATATTTACCAAATGAACCTTCTTCTTGTGAAGGTAAAAGAATTTATCAAAAAATTTTAAGACGTTTGGAAATCCTTAAAAAATATTTAAACCATCAAAATAAACTTCAAAAAAGAAATGAAGATTTCGAAGATAATGTCATTAAACTTAAAAAAATTTATGATGAGAGAAAAGCAAGTTTTGATACATATCCTAGATCTCAAAGAAATAATCCTAATTTTTCTTTAAATTACGACAATTCTTTAAAAGAAATCAAAAAAGAAATTTATAAGCTTCTTGAAAATCTTAGAAATAATGATTCTTTAATTGAAGAAAATGATAGAAAAATTAGTGATCTTAAAGAAGATATTGAGAATTTAAAAAATGAAATTGATTAAGAGAACCTGATCCAGTCCAAAAAAATTCTTTAGGATTTTTATTAAATAGGGTTTTTAGAAAAAATTATATTTATAATTAAATATAAATTATGTACTACTCCATTGCAGATAAATTGATTTTTCAATAAAAATTTAAGTGATAAATAATCGTAAACAAAATGTTTTATTTTTATAAAAAATATTGTTTGTGAATAATATTTTTTAATTTTTTCTTATATTTTATGAAAATTCAATGAAAACTCAATTCATTTGCAATGGAGTAGTATAATTTAAGAATTATAAATAATTTTTTCACTTTTAGACCATATAAAATTTTAAGTAAATATTTACACATTAGAAGATCATAGATATTATTCATTCTTTTAAATCTGTCATTTATTTTTTCATATATCATTTTTTTAATAAATAATTAAAAAAATTTGAGAAATCATTAAATACTTATTATGTTTAAAAAAAATATAATTTATCTTATATTTTTAAAATTAATAGTCTAACCTTTATGTTAACCCTGTTCAGATATACCCAGTTCAGATAATATTTTGTTGAATTATCTCTGGATCAATTTAGTCCCAAGTAACCTGAACTTAGATATTAGACTATATTATTTTTTTAAAAATTTAATATATTTTTTAATATTAAATTTTTGTCCAATATTAAAAAATCATTTTTATTAATTCTTATATATTATGAGTAATGATTCTGACAGTGGTTTTTATTCATTAGTTAGTGATAATAAAACTTCAAAAAATACTTATACTAAAAAACTTACAAATTTATCTGATATTGGAAAAAAAAAGTCAGTTGATACTATAAATAATTCTACTTTAAATGATATAGAAAATACAAAAATCCATATAGATCTTCCTGATCTAAATATTAAAAAAGAACTTGATATACAAAAAATAAACACTGATATTCAAACCAAACAAGTTAATATTAAATCTAAACCAGATATTATTGAAACAAAGGAAACGTTTATTCCTGATCTTGTTATTCCAGTTCCATCTTCAGAACCAATAACTATTAAACAACAAAAATTTAATAAACCTATTGGAAAAGAAGATGAAGGACTAAGTCTTCTTGTAATATGTTTAATTATTGTAGGTGTTATAATTATTATTTCTTTAATAGCTTTTTTAATTTGGGGTTATTTTTATAGAGAAAACAAGACACAAGATATTGATACAGAAATATATGTTCAAGATCTTAATATAGGAGGGTATCAACATACAAATTTGGATCCAGAAACTCAAATGGAACTTATTGAAACAAAAATAGAAACTGTTTTTGGAAATGGTAATAAATTAAATCAATCACAATGTACAGGTCAAAATGCCGTTTGGGATTTTGCAAATAATAAATGTGTTTGTCAATTTCCATTTTTTGGACCATATTGTGTTAATGAATTTCATGATTCAAATTATGTAAATTTCGGATATGTTAGAGGATATTCACCAAAAGATCCATCTCCAAAAATGATTGAAGTTCCTGTTCCTCCTTCAATAAATCCTTCTCCAGCGGAAATTTATAGATCACAAAATTATATATATCAAGATGGTAGTTATAAAAACGGGATTTATAGAAATCCTAATCCTCAAATAAATCCTAATCCTCCTCAAATGATTCCCGGTCCAATAACTCCACAAATATCAGATAATGTTTTATATTTTACATCAATATATCAACCAAATGTAAATAGTTTAACTTTCAATCCAAATAATACAGTTAATCCCGATTCTTGTACTTCTCTATGTACTAGAACACCCGAATGTAAAGGTGTGACTTATAATTTATTTGATGGAAAATATTTATGTAGTTTAATTACTTCAGATCTTGTAATGCCAGAAAATCAAGATGTGGTTGTTAACTTAGAAAATAATTTGGGAATTTATATTAATAAATCAAAAGCACATCCTGTATTTCCAAATAAAGTTTTTATTTATACAGGTAATTTACCTCCTGTTTATTGGATTACTAGAGGTGATTTAATTAAAGAAATAGTCCCAACATATGATGATTCTAGAGGATTATTAAATTTATCAAAAGGTATAGTTTCATCAATAACATGGGTTCCAAGTAGAATTATAAATGACGGTAATTTACTTGGAGTTTGGTCTACAAATAAATTTACTGCAAATCAATATGATTCTTTAAGAAATAGTAGAGATCCAAATGTCTATGTAGATGTACCGAATACAAATTCTGTAAATTATGCATTAAATTTACCAGATAATTTTAAAGAAAGTCAAGCAATTTGGGTTATGTACAGATAAAAGAAGGCTATAGATAAATATATTTTTAAATTTTATAAAAAACATATATTTTTATAAAATTTAAAAATATATTTATCTATAAAATTCTAAAGAAAATTTATAAGGAATACGACTCCGTCCCGGATTAATTTATCCAATTTAAAAAAGTTATATGGATTTTTATGTGACTTTAAAAAAAATTGTTCTTTTTTATTTGGGACGGAGAAGTATACATTTATTATATTTTTTTTAAATACAGTCATAAAATTTTAAAAAATGTTCCAAATAATATATCTCTTCTAATTATTTACAAAACTTTTTTAAATAATTTATAAAATGTAGGCGGACTTTATGGAAATATATATTTTTACAGTTAATATACATTTGCCCTAAAAATTTATAAACAGTACTACTCCGTCCCAGATTAATTTATCCAACTTGAAAAAGTTATATGTATATTTATATGACTTTTAAAAAAATTGTTCTTTTTTATTTTGGACGGAGAAGTATACATTTACCCTAAAATTTTATAAACAGTATATATTTCTCTTAAATTTTTAAATATAGTCACAAAAGTTTGGAAAATGTTCCAAAAGATATACTACTCCGTTTCAAATCAATCGGTAATTCATTTTTAGATCACTCATTTATTCATATAAAATTATTTCAATTCACTAATTTTATATATTAACTTATAAATAAAGATTTAATACTTATACTTAATTATTTATATGAAAAAATTTTTTTTTGAATCACCGATTTATCTGAAAAGGAGTAGTAAGCAGATTTTTAAAATAATATATCTCTTCTAATTTTTTATAAAACTCTTTTAAATAATTTATAAAATTTTATGGAAATATATATATATATTTCCATAAAATTTTATAAACAGTATATATTTCTCTTAAATTTTTTAAATATAGTCACAAAAGTTTGGAAAATGTTCCAAAAAATATAAGCAGAATTTTAAAATAATATATCTCTTCTAATTTTTTACAAAACTCTTTTAAATAATTTATAAAATTTTATGGAAATATTTTTTTTATAAACAGTACTACTCAGTTTCAGATAAATCAGGAGAACCTTCAGGCTCTCTGTGATTCAAAAAATAAATATTTATACGTATTAATAAGTATAAATATTAAATGAATACTTAAACATTAATACACAAAATTAGTGAATTAAAATAATTTTATATGAATAAATAAGTGAAGTAAAAATGAATCACCGATTGATTTGAAAAGGAGTACTTCTCCGTCCCAAATAAAAAAGAACATTTTTTTCATTAATCACTTAAATATAAATATAAATTTTTTAAGTTGGATAAATTAATCTGGGACGGAGTAGTAGTATACATTTATCCTAAAAAATTATATTCCCATAAAATTTTATAAACAGTATATATTTCTATTAAATTTTTTAAATACAGTCACAAAAGTTTAGAAAATGTTCCAAAAAATATAAGTAGAATTTTAAAATTTTATATCTCTTCTAATTTTTTATAAAACTCTTTTAAATTATTTATAAAATTTTATAGAAATATATATTTTTATAGTCAATATACATTTTACCTAAAATTTTATAAACATCATATGTTTCTATAAAATTTTTTAAATACAGTCACAAAAGTTTAGAAAATGTTCGAAAAAATATAAGCAGATTTTTAAAATAATATACAACTCCGTCCCAAATAAAAAAGAACAATTTTTTAAAAAGTCATATAAATATACATATAATTTTTTAAAGTTGGATAAATTTATCTGGGACGGAGTCGTATGTCTTTTAATTTTTTATAAAAATCTTTTAAATAATTTATAAAATTTAATAGAAATATATATTTTTATAGCTAATATATATTTGACCTAAAATTTTATATTCAATATACATTTTCCCTAAAATTTTATAAAAAGTATATATTTCTCTTAAATTTTTTAAATATAGTCACAAAAGTTTAGAAAATGTTCCAAAAAATATAAGCAGAATTTTAAAATAATATATCTCTTCTAATTTTTTATAAAACTCTTTAAAATAATTTATAAAATTTTATAGAAATATGTATTTTTATAGCCAATATACATTCCCCTAAAATTTTATAAACAGTATATATTTCTCTTAAATTTTTTAAATATAGTCACAAAAGTTTAGAAAATGTTCCAAAAAATATAAGCATAATTTTAGAATAATATATCTCTTCTAATTTTTTATAAAACTCTTTTAAATAATTTATAAAATTTTATAGAAATATATATTTTTGTAAAGAATATACATTTGACCTAAAATTTTATAGTCAATATACATTTCCTCTATAATTTTATAAACAGTATATATTTCTCTTAAATTTTTATAAATATAGTCACAAAAGTTTAAAAAATGTTCCAAAAAATATAAGCAGATTTTTAAAATAATATATCTCTTCTAATTTTTTATAAAACTCTTTTAAATAATTTATAAAATTTTATGAAAATATGTATTTTTACATTCAATATACATTTTTAACTAAAATTTTATAAACAGTATACATTTCCCATAAAATTTTATAAACAGTATATATTTCTCTTAAATTTTTTAAATATAGTCACAAAAGTTTAGAAAATGTTCCAAAAAATATAAGAAAATTTTTAAAATAATATATCTCTTCTAATTTTTTATAAAACTTTTTTAAATAATTTATAAAATTTTATGCAAATATATATTTTTATATTCAATATACATTTCCTCTATAATTTTATAAACAGTATATATTTCTCTTAAATTTTTATAAATATGGTCACAAAAGTTTAGAAAATGTTCCAAAAAATATAAGCATAATTTTAAAATAATATATCTCTTCTAATTTTTTATAAAACTCTTTTAAATAATTTATAAAATTTTATGAAAATATATATATTTATAGTCAATATACATTTTTAATTAAAATTTTATAAACAGTATACATTTTCTTTATAATTTAAGATAAACAGTACTTCTCCGTCCCAAATAAAAAAGAACATTTTTTTTTAAAGTCATATAAAAATAGATATAATTTTTTTAAATTGGATAAATTAATCTGGGTCGGAGTTGTATATATTTATCTTAAATTTTTTAAATATAGTCACAAAAGTTTAAAAAATGTTCCAAAAAATATAAGCAGATTTTTAAAATAATATATCTCTTCTAATTTTTTATAAAACTCTTTTAAATAATTTATAAAATTTTATAGAAATATATATTTTTATAAAAAATACGACTCTGTCCCAGATAAATTTATCCAACTTGAAAAAATTATATGTATATTTATATGACTTTTAAAAAAATTGTTCTTTTTTATTTGGGACGGAGTTGTATACATTTAATCTAAAAATTTATAAACAGTATATATTGATTATAATTTTTAAAATACAGTCACAAACGTTTACAAAATATTCCAAATAATATACTGTTTTTTTTAATAATATATATCTTCTAATTTTTTATAAAACTCTTTTAAATACAATTATAAAATTTTAAAAAATGTTCAAAATAATATACTGTTTATTAAAATTTTATATATCTTCTAATTTTTATAAAACTCTTTTAAATAACTTATAAAATTGTATAGAAATACATATTTTTATATTCAATATACATTTTCCATAATTTTTAATAAACATTCATAAAGTTTAAAAAATCTTCCAAAAAATATAAGCATATTTTTAAATAATATATCTCTTCTAATTTTTATAAAACTCTTTTAAATAATTTATAAAATTGTAGAAAAATATATTATTTTATAAAATACTAAAAGGTACCGGATGGATAGGAAAAGTGGAAATCTTATAAAATTGTGACAGATTTTCTTCTTCTAAATTTTTAAGGAAAAAACCTTATCTGTAATTTAAAAATTATAATAATCCGTTTCAGATCAATCGGTGATTCAAAAAATAAATAATTATATAGATAAATTAGTATAAGTATTTAATAACAACTTAAATAATAATATATAAAATTATTCAAGAAAAATAATTTTATATGAATAAATACGGGATGAAAAAACGAATCACCGATTAGTCCCACTATATGAAACGAAGTACTAGTCCAGTTCAGATAATATGTCAGACCAGATCTTTTTCTTCACTTTTTTAAACATATAAATTTTTAATTAAAAAGCTTATCCTTAAGTAATATTTTATATTTCTTTTAAACAGGTCTACTTATATTTACATATAAATAAATTTTTTCTCAAAACCTGACATATTATTTGAACTGGACTAGTAGTATTTAATTAAACTTATAATTAATCCAAATTTTGAGTACAACTCCGTCCCAGATTAATTTATCAAACTTTAAAAAATTATATGTATATTTATATGACTTTTAAAAAAATTGTTCTGGGACGGAGAAGTATTTATAAAAAATTAGAAAAAAATATTTACATTAAAATAATTGTTTAAAAAGTAGGAAAAAAATATAATTAATGTTAATTTTTTTAAAAGTTACCAATCCGTTTCATATACTGGGACTAATCGGTGTTTCGAAAAAAAATATATAAAAATATAAGATTAAAATAATTTTATATGAATAATTGATTGATTAAAAAATGAATTACAGAAGGAACCAAGAAAATGGAAACTTTAGGGGGCGCGAACCGAATGGTTCCATTTTCTTGGTTCGTCATTGATCTGAAACGGAGTAGTAATATTTCAAAAGAAATTTTAGGTTCTGTCTGTCAAATACTCAAAGATTGGGCTTTAAATTTGTACTATTCCATTTCAAAATATTTATTTGAACTTGAATAGTATATTAAAATTTTAGAAAAAAAAGATCTGGCACAATTTTATAAGGTTTCCAGTGTTCCTATCCATCCGGTGCCTTTAAATATTTTCATTAAACATACTTTAAAAAATTTTTTAAAAATAAAAAGTTTTAAAAAATCCTAAAAAAATTGAGTGAAAAAATAAGTCTTAAATTTACAAAAAAATTTCATTTCTGATAAAGTAATCAACAAATTTTTATTTTTTATATTTTAAACTTATTTTTATTATTATTTTTTCGATGAAATTTTTTACTACTCCGTTTCAGATCAATCGGTGTTTCATTTTCATATCACTCATTTATTCATATTAAAAATTTATTCTTCACTAATCTTATATATACGTATTTAAGTGACCATTAAATATTTATAGTTATTTATTCATATAAATATATATTTTTTGAATTACCAATTTATTTGAAACGGAGTAGTATAAAAGATATAAAACATTTGTGTGTTTGTAATAAAAGTAGCTACACATAGACGTACATTCTTATTTTGATTAAAAAAAAAATTAAGTGAAGATGAGTGAATGCAAAAAATAGTCGTAATTTCTTATTGTAATTTTTGTTTTTTGGATTCTTTGAAAAATTTAGTGTGAATAAGTGATAACATTTTTCTTAACTAAAAACAAACTCAAAATATTGTTTCAGTGAAGATGAGTCAATTCAAAAAGTTCTTATTGTAATTTCGTTTTTCTACCAAAAATAAATTTTGCATAAGAAGAAAAAAATCCTTGAATTTTCATGAAATATTTTGAGTGGTATCACACAAAATAATAAAAATAAGAATTTTAATTTTATTTTTTAGAAATTTTAAGTGTAGTATAAGTTATAATATTTTTCATCATTAAAATTGAATAATAATAAAAAAAATAATTTTATTATAAATAAAAAAATGAGTTACTTCTCCGTCCCAAATGTAGGCTCAAAAAAGAACAATTTTTTTAAAAGTCATATAAATATAACTTTTTTGACATATTGGATAAATTAATCTGAGACGGAGTCGTACAGTTTTTATGAATCTGATTCAGATGATAGTTCTATTATTAAATTTAAAGGATATTAAATTTAATAAATATGTTGATAATACAGAAATTGATATGTTAAATAGAAATGATGATGAAATGGTTAAAAATTTATTGAAAGGAGAAGATACATCAAATATGCCCGAGAATTTTAGAAATATTCTTATAAGATTTTAAGAAAATAAAAATAATTATATTGATGAATGGGAATTAATAAATGATTCTTCCGTACAGACCGGTTTATTTTGTATTTGTTCACATATAATACATTTTAATTATTTCTACAAAAATAAATCTAATAATAACATATTAAGAGTAGGTTCTGAATGTATGAATAAGTTTGGTAATGAGAAACAAAGAAAAATATTAAAAGCTTATAAAAATAAAAATAAAGGTTTAAAAAAAAGAAAATGGTAAAAGATTTTATTATATTTGTGGAAAAAATAATATTATGCCTGATAAACGAATTTCAGATAAAATATGTAACCCTTTTATTAAAAAAGGATATGAATATGAAGATATATATGAAAGCGATTTTGCAAAAATTTGTATGCAAAAATGTGAAATATGCAGAAAAATAGATATTCTTGAAACTCTATAAATGTAGAAGTTGTTACAGTCATTCAGAAAATTTTAGTTTAAAATTTTCCGAAAAGCTGTATATCGAAAATAAAATGAGAAAATGTATTATGTGTAAACAATTAAAAATAAATAAAAAAGAACCTTCTTGGAAAAAAAAATATTTAAACTGTTATAAATTAAAAAAATAAATTTTCTAAATAATTATTTTATTCAGAAGAATATATTATTTTATAATGTTGGCGTACTTTCTATTTTTCTAGACAAAATATATTTTTTTTACTATTTCATTTTTATTAATACTCTATTTTAGATAAATCAATACTTATAAAATAATATATTAAAAACTTAAATTAAAATACTTTTATATTTGAAAAAATGAATCACCCATTTATCTGAAAAGGAGTACAACTACTTTCCAGATAAATTTACACAAGTTGAAAAAATTATATGTATTTATATGTGATTTATTTTCAGGTTGGTTTGTTTTATTTGGAACAGAGTAGTATTATAATTTTATATTAATTAATTTTTTTTAAGTATAAAATATATCATAAATTTTCATTAATTAGAAAACACACTTAAAAAAAATTTCAGAAAAAATAAAAACTTTTTAAAAATCTAAAAAAAATTGAGTTTAAAAATGAGTCTGAAATTTACGAAAAAAATGTGTTTCTGAATAATTATTCAACTAAATTTTAGAATTTATTTTTTCCACTTATTTCTAGTATTTTTTTTAATTTTTAATTTAAAAAATTGAAAAATTAAAACTTTTTAATTTTATGATAAAAATGTCAGACATAAGATGTACATAAATAACTCAAAAAGGAGACAGATGTAAATTTAATGTTAATTTTAAGTTAAATGATAAATTTTGTACTAGACATTGTAAAAATGAAATACCAGATAATCAGGAAAATAATCAAAAGAATAATCAGAAAAATAAGAATAATCAGAAAAATAAGAATCAGAAAACGGATTTTGATCTTTCTGAAGAAGAACTACTCAAAAAATACTATTGGAAATCAAATTCCGTCCATGATAAAAATAATGTTATATTTAATTATAGTTCGATGAAAAAAAAATCAAGTCATTTTTCATCTCATGTTTTAGACGCATGGATTTATGATTTTTTTGAAATTCCAGTTGTTTCTATTCCAGAACAATTAAGTGAATTAAATATTGAAAAATTAGAATTACCTTTTAAAGAAGCTTATAAAAAGTTAAAAATTTATGATGTTGAAATAAAAGATAAAAAACATTTTAAATTTTTAAATATATTATACTCTTTTATTTTAGAAGTTTTTGAAAATAAAAGAGTATTTATTAAAGAATCTAATAATAATTTTCGAAAAAAAACTTCAGAAAAAAAAAGTAATCCATTTAAAGATAAAGAAGAATGGTTTGATAATATTTTTGGAAAGGGGACAAAATTTAATCCTTTTACTGAAAATTCATCGAATAGTAAATTTAATGATAAAAAAAATCCATTCGATGATTTCTTTGGAAAAGACAAAAATACATTCAATCAAAAACCTGATAATTCTGAATATTTTTCTGATGAAGTTTATTTAATTTTTGAAATAGAAAAAAGACCTAAAAATAAAATTAGCTTTGAAGAAATAAGGAAAAAATATAAACAATTTGCTTTAATATATCATCCAGATAGAAATGGTGGAGATGAAGAAAAAACCGAAAAATTCAAAAAAATTAAAAATATTTATGATATTTTGGAAGGTTATTATAATTGAATACTATTCCAGTTTAGATAGTCACATAATATATCAGTTTTTCATAAAATTTATATGTAAATATAAATGTAAATATTTTAACTTATAGATAAATTTTTTACTTAAAATTTTATATGGTATAAAAAAGTAAAAAACATCTTCAGACAATTAATCACAGTATATGTCAGGTTTTGAGAAAATTTATATGTAAATGTAAATATTTTAACTTATAGATAAAGTTTTTACTTAAAATTTTATATGGTATAAAAAAGTAAAAAACATCTTCAGACAATTAATCACACCATATGAAGTGGACTAGTAGTTATTTTATGTTTGACTTATATTTAACAAAAATATGATTTTAATTTTTTTATATTAAAAGTTAAAAAACTTTTTTTTATTATGTTTCATTTTTTAATTCAAATATACTTAATTATTAGTTTAATAAGTTTTAAAATTTTTATTTATACATATTTTGCATTTATTTATGCATGTATTTTTTTTTTATAATTTTATTCTTATTATATATAAAAACAGTTTTTTAATTTTAATTAATATAAGAATTCCGATTTTTGCAGATTGGTCTTTAAAAAAACAATTATTGTTTAAAACAAAAAATTTTGAGGGAGGATAAAAAAATTTTTTTTTAAATTTTTAGATAATATATTAAAATTTTACGACTCCGTCTCAGATAATATGTCAATCTAAGTTTAAAAAGTTATTTTTATTTTAATATGTCTTTTAAAAAAGTTGGATAGCCGACTACTTTATATTTGGGACGGAGAAGTAAGCTAAATTATTTTTTTGTAATTGCTTTAAAAATATTTATCTCAACTATAATATTATTTTTTAAAAATGAAGGATTTATTTGAAAGTTTTTGGCGGGTTTTATGTGTTTAATTTTTTATTTTACTTAATTTGTTTTTGCGGTTACAATGAAATTATAAAAATATTTATACATAAGAAAACCCTTCTTTTAATAAGTTTAACAATTTTTTCTTGTGGATATTGTACTTTTTGACTAATTATAGGCTTATTTGCTTCTATTTTAATTAAATATAAATTTATCTATGGACGCCATATAAATCCTTTAAATTATTATCATAATATTACGAGAAATTTTTTTATTCAAAAAGTAAATTTTAAAGGAGGGTAAAGATAACTTTTAGATAAAGTATTATTAAAAAAAAATTGTGTACTACTCCGTTTCAGATCAATCGGTAATTCATTTTTACTTCACTCAATTATTCATATAAAATTATTTTAATTAACTAATTTTATATATTACTGTATAAGTATTAAATGTATACTTATACTTATTCATTAATATAAATGTTTATTTTTTGAAACACCGATTTATTTGAAACGGAGTAGTATATTTTTTTTAAATTCAAGCTATTTTTTATAAACTCTTTAATAATTTATAAAAATATATATCTTTATTTTTATTGTAATATTTTTGTTATTATATAAAATCGCTTTATATAATTATTCATATTCTAATATTAATCATTACAATAAAATTATGTCAATATGTATAACTGAAAATGGTTTCTATTGTGAATTAGAATATTTTATCAAATATTTTAAATTAAAAAAATGTGATAAAATATTTTTAATTATTTTCCTAACTTCTAAAGTTATTGATAAAATAATGTTTATTTCTATTTTTACGCTTATTATTTTAATGATTCCTATAAATATTTTTATAGAGATATATAGACCTATACCTTATCGTTTAAACCAGAAGAATACAGATTATTCAAGAGATATGGTATCATTTACAATTAAAAGATATATTTTTAACGCAGTGTAAAGTTTTATTTATTTGAAGAGTTTATAAAAAATTGAAAAATAATTAAAATTTTCATTATTAAAAAATGATTAGAAATCCAATTCCTGAATTTACTTTTACGCCTAGTTTCTCAAGCATTAACACACATCAACTTAGAATTTTATCTATAGAAGGATTAACTGGTCTTAAAAATATAAAGGAAGCTTTTGAGGATCCATTAAATAATTCAGAAGTTGAACTATTAATTAGTTTTTTGGATAGAAAATATGATTTTTCTTTATATGAAGATGCTTATGATTTTATAATTAATATTGCAAAGTTTTCTTATACTTCTTTAGAATTTATAAATGCTAATTATAGTGAATTTTATGATAATATGACAATTTCAGAAGCTGTAGAAGTTGTACTAACCAAATTAATTACGAATAAAGGAATACCATTAACCAATGGATTTCCATCAGAATTTAATTTTTTACCAGGACAAGAAAATTCAACACAAATATATAATGGACAAAAATGGTTTCCATATATTAAAGGAAGAAGTAGAGTTAATTATGATCAATTATTAAGTAGGATAATGAATAATATACAAATTGGACCTGATGACGTAATTTATTTCCACGGGAGCAGTTGGGAAGGTGCAATTTCAATTATGGACCAAATTGAAATTATACCTCGACAAAATTGTACAGATTTTGGTTTTAAAAATTTTTATTTAACAGATACATTTCAAACTGCATATTTATGGTCCCTTAGAAATACACAATCAGCTGTTGTTATCTTTATTATCAAAAATGAATATATAGAAAATTTAGATAATCATCTAGCTCTTAATAATGAAGAAATATGGAAAAAAACAGTTTATAAAATTAGAAATAAACCTAGATCCGGAAATGATTTAAGAAATCGAAAAAAACATTATAAAAAATTTATTGAAGAAATAGATTCAAATGATCTTATAAGTGGTCCTATTTGTGCAAATCTATCAGTAGAAAATGAATGTGATATAAGATCTATTAAATATGGAGACTATATTCCTTATCAATATAGTTTTAAAGAAAGCACAATAGATGATTTAAATAGTATGATAGCTATAACTTTGTTTTTTGAAGGAAGATAACATATTATTCTATTTAAAATAATCCAACAAAGTTGAGCATTGGCCTATTTTTACATAAAACTTTATGTATATTCAAAAAAGTTCGGCAACTATTTATTTACTTTTTTTTAAAATTAAGAAACCATTTGGTTCCCGTGTGCACCGAGGAACACATTAAGGATTATTTATTACCTAATTTTTTTTGATTTTCTCAATTTGTAAGAAATGGAATAGTACAACTCCGTTTCAGATCAATTGGTAATTCATTTTTTACTCACATAAATATTTATGTGCGCCCTGGTGCAAACGGGAACCAAATAGTTCCTTATTTTTTGAGTTACCGATTTGTTTGAAAAGGTGCAGTATTTAGAATTTATATTAAAAAAATGAATAATATTTAAAATTTTTTAAATATTAAAAATGTATTATCAATTAATTTATCCCTTTGAAAATTCAATTTATTTAAATTGGATTGGAAAATATACTTATGGTTCATGTCACATCAGGGGTACTTCTATTAATTTTTTTCCATCTTCTGGAAAGATAATTACATTAGAAGGAGAACAAGAAATAAAACCTCCAAAAAATTACGCATTCAAAGGCTTACATGGTGAATTTAGAAATGATTCAAGTTCTATTAGATTAGATAATTTAGATTTGGAAAAAAAAATTTCTGAATTATATTTTCTTTCTAAAGTTTTTCCTTTAGAAAGAAAATATCTTGACCAAGAACATGAAATATCTATTGAAATGAATAAAAATAAAAATAATTCATATCTTAGAGAAGATTGTGAATGTTTAATTTCTTTGAAAGTACCTTTAGAAAAAATAATTAAAGAAATTAATGAAGTCAAAGAATATGCTATTAAAAATGATGTAATACTTCATTGGGTTTAATAAAAAATTCTAAATTTTTTTTAAAAGTGATACTAGTTCAGTTCAAATAATATGTCAGGCCAGGTCTTTTTATTCACTTTTTAGTTAATATAAAAATTTAACTACTACTCCGTCCCAGATTAATTTATCCAACTTAAAAAAATTATACTACTCCGTCCCAGATAAAAAAGAACAATTTTTTTAAAAGTCATATAAATATACATATAACTTTTTCAACTTGGATAAATTAATCTGGGACGGAGTCGTATTTATTTTTATATAAGTTTTAAAAAAATGTTCTTTTTTATCTGGGACGGAGAAGTACGATTTTTAAGTTTGTATTACTTAAAAATATTTAAACATAAATTTTAAATATACTGGTTTTTGAAAACCTGACATAATTATAGGGCTTCGGGTCTTCCTATCACTTGGGGTTCGGATCCTCCTATTTTCTTGAACTGGACTAGTAAAAATTTTTCACTAATTGGTCAGCATTTTAATATTTTGTTCTTTGAAAATTTGATTTTTTTGTAATTTTTTATTTATTAAAAAATGTTAAATCATCATCTTTGTCAATCATTATTTTTTTTAATCTTTACGGATTACAAAAAATAAATTATAAAAAATATCTTATCGTAGAAAAAGAACCTGGAATATATCTATTAGTTTTTATATGAATTGATTGTTTTGATTACTTAACTCTTCCTTTTCTTTATAATAAACATGAAAATAAAATATATACATGGAATATAATTCATTAGTTAAAATATTTTTAATCGTGAAGATGATTTGGTTTATATTAGTAGTGATATTAATAAATATTTTAAAAATATTCAAGTAGTTAATTTACCAGATCTTGAAATTAATGATAAAATTGGAGAATTATTTTTAAGATTTTTTATTGACTGTGGGTTGGGTAAATTTACTACTATAGAAATGTGTATTAAACATATTAATTTTTTTTTAACTAAAAATATATCTCATGATGAAATATGTAATATTATTCTTAGATATATTAAAAAAATAGGTATATGTGAAAGAAATCTTTATTTAAATACTATTAAATTACCTGAGTTTAGAAAAATATATAAAAATTCAAAGTTATCTCATCTATTAGATAAAAAAGAGTAAATAAAAAATAATAATGGTCAGAAAACTAATTGGGAAAGATTTTTGTCTTTATTATTTACTATTCTTTTTCAAATAAATCGGTGATTCAAAAAATAATTGTCTGAAGTAAAAATAAATTACCGATTGATCTGGAGAACCTTCAGGCTCTCTGTGATTCGAAAAATAAATACTTAAACATTAATATATAAAATTAGTACTACTCCGTCCCAGATTGACATATTATCCAATATGTCAAAAAAGTTATATGTATATTTATATGACTTTTAAAAAAATTGTTCTTTTTTGAGCCTACATTTGGGACGGAGAAGTACTCCGTTTCAAAAAAATAAATAATTATACGACTATATAAATATTCACTTAACGATCATACTTAAAAATTTATATAGTCAGTAAAAAGTTCTGACCTGATAAACTATCTGATATGGAGAACTTAGGAGAATCCGCAATCTTTTGGACTAGTACTCCGTTTCAGATCAATCGGTGTTTCATAAATAATTTTTTGAAACACCGATTGAGCCTACAGTCGCATTATTTGAAACAGAGTAGTTACTTTTTGTATAGAAGTACTAAAATTTTTCACAATTTAAAAAAATTCATCTTTCAAAAAAAAATTCAGAATTTTTTATTTTTCTAAATAAAAAATTTTCTCTAAATTAAAAATGCAACAACAAAATGTTCAAAAGTATAATATTGAAACTTTTATACAAGGTGACTCAAAGGATCCTAATATTTTGAGAATCGCCGCATTGTTTTCAGGGTTTAGTAGTTCTGGTAACACTAATAGTGAAGCTGTAATTCTTGAATCTTTGAAAACTAATGATAATTTTGATCCTGATTATAATTTTTTAATTAATTCTTTTATGAATTCAGATCCAGAACAATATACTATTTTATGTAAAAATGGTGCAGTTTCTGCTTTGGGTGCTATTGAAATGTTTGATTACATTGAATTAGTTTTACAAAGTCAAAAAACTAGTTTTGACATTTTATATCTAGCTAATTGGATGGATAGATGTGATTTATTTACAGATATTAAATCTATTGGTGAAGGAGGTTTAAAAATAGCTAAAACAGTCAGTCCTAATGGTAATTTATGTTTACTTTTTAGTCCTGAAGGAAAAAAGAAAATTATGGAGATTTTTGATTTAAATAAAAATCCAATTTTAAAAAGTGAAGGTTCCGGAAAGAATCTCGGTTCACAACTTAATGCTTTAACTTTAAATGGTACATTAAATAATATTACTAGTACACCACCAGTTGTAAATTTTGATATGACAATGGTTCAAAATAATAAAGAATATATTAAAGGAATCCAATGTCGTGAAGTCCCAAGTGTTAAAAAAGGAGGCACTGAAATTGATATTAAAAATCCTGATCCTTTAAAACAAGAAGAAAATTCTGAAAAAGAATCTAATGATTTTAATTGGTTTTGGTTTATTTTAATTTTAATTGCTATTTTAATTATTGCATATGTTATCTTTTGGGCAACTCTACCAGTAACAGGTAGCTCTTCTAATTCAAAAAGTACTCAAAAAAATGGGTTTGAACCCTTTGTAGGATAAATTAAAAATAAGTTTTGCTTTTTATCCAAAAAATATATTTCATTAAAAATTTCTAGAAAAATATATTTGATTATAATTTTTTTTACTTTATCTAGAGAAATACTACTCCGATCCAGATAAAAATAAACTTAAATATAAGTTTTTCAACTTGTGTATTTTTATTCGGTTAGAGAAATATATTTCATTATAAATTTTTAGTTTTATTTAAGGAAATATATTTTCATTATAAATTTTTATTTTATTTAAGGAAATATATTTCATTATAAATTTTTATTTTATTTAGGGAAATATATTTTCATTATAAATTTTTACTTTATTTAGGAAAATATATTTCATTAATTTTTTTTAATTTATCTAGACAAATATATTTCATTAATTTTTTTTTACTTTATCTAGAGAAATATATTTCATTACAAATTTTTAATTTATCTAGACAAATATATTTCATTAATTTTTTTTTACTTTATCTAGAGAAATATATTTCATTACAAATTTTTAATTTATCTAGACAAATATATTTTCATTATAAATTTTTACTTTATTTAGGAAAATATATTTCATTAATTTTTTTTAATTTATCTAGACAAATATATTTCATTAATTTTTTTTTACTTTATCTAGAGAAATATATTTCATTACAAAATTTTAATTTATCTAGACAAATATTTTTCATTAATTTTTTTTTACTTTATCTAGACAAATATATTTCATTAATTTTTTTTACTTTAACTAGACAAATATATTTCATTATAATTTTTTTTTACTTTATCTAGACAAATATATTTCATTATAATTTTTTACTTTATCTAGACAAATATATTTCATTATAATTTTTTAGTTTTATTTAGGGAAATATATATGATTATAAATTTTTAGTTTTATCTAGACAAATATATTTCATTATAATTTTTTACTTTATCTAGACAAATATATTTCATTATAATTTTTTACTTTATCTAGACAAATATATTTCATTATAATTTTTTAGTTTTATTTAGGGAAATATATATGATTATAAATTTTTAGTTTTATTTAGGGAAATATATATGATTATAAATTTTTAGTTTTATCTAGACAAATATATTTCATTATAATTTTTTACTTTATCTAGACAAATATATATGATTATAATTTTTTTTTACTTTATCTAGACAAATATATTTCATTATAATTTTTTACTTTATCTAGACAAATATATATGATTATAATTTTTTTTTTACTTTATCTAGAGAAATATATTTCATTATAATTTTTTACTTTATCTAGACAAATATATATGATTATAATTTTTTTTTTACTTTATCTAGAGAAATATATTTCATTATAATTTTTTACTTTATCTAGAAAAATATATATGATTATAATTTTTTTTTTACTTTATCTAGAGAAATATATTTCATTATAATTTTTTAGTTTTATTTAGGGAAATATATATGATTATAAATTTTTAGTTTTATTTAGGGAAATATATTTCATTAATTTTTTTTTACTTTATCTAGACAAATATATTTCATTATAATTTTTTACTTTATCTAGACAAATATATTTCATTATAATTTTTTACTTTATCTAGACAAATATATATGATTATAAATTTTTTTTTACTTTATCTAGAGTAATACTCCGTCCCAGATTAATTTATCTGACACATTGAAAAAGTTATATGTATATTTATATGACTTTTAAAAAAATTGTTCTTTTTTGAGCCTACATTTGGGACGGAGAAGTAATATATTTCATTATAATTTTTTACTTTGTCTAGAGAAATATATTTCATTACGACTCCGTCCCAGATAAATTATTCAAGTTGGATAAATTTATCTGCATTTTTATATAGCTTTATAAAAAAATGTTCTTTTTTATTTGGGACCGAGAAGTATAATTTTTTACTTTATCTAGACAAATATATATGATTATAAATTTTTAGTTTTATTTAGGGAAATATATTTCATTAATTTTTTTTTACTTTATCTAGAGAAATATATTTCATTAATTTTTTTTAATTTATCTAGACAAATATATTTCATTAATTTTTTTTACTTTATCTAGACAAATATATTTCATTAATTTTTTTTTACTTTATCTAGAGAAATATATTTGTCTAGATAAATATATTTCATTAATTTTTTTTACTTTATCTAGAGAAATATATTTCATTATAAATTTTTTTTACTTTATCTAGAGAAATATATTTCATTATAAATTTTTACTTTATCTAGAAAAATATATATGATTATAAATTTTTAGTTTTATCTAGAAAAATATTTTTTTATAAATATCAATCGATAATTTTTTGAAATTTTACTTAATAATCATATTTTAAATTATAATTTTGAATATCAGTAAATAAATTATGATAATTTATTTGATAGAATTGTAAATCTCTTCTTTTGTGTTTTAAAGGATTAAATTTTGGGTTTAAATTTTTAATATGTAAAATACATTCTGATATAGATTTTTTAATATTCTCTAATAAATTTCTATAAAAATTTATATCTTTTCCATAAAAATCATTAATTTTAAAATTTAAATCTAAACTAGATATATGTAAAATTATATTATCTATTAAATTTTTTTCTTCTTTATCTATTTTTTCATTATTAATAATTTCATTTAAAATTTTTTTATCTGTTATTTTTATTATATTTTTACAGAAAGGACAATTTAAATTTCTTAAATTTTTCAAACAATTATTACATATTAAATTTTTACAACATTTTAAAATTATATTTGCTTTTATTTTATTAGAATTACAAATATTACAAATTATCTCATTTTTAATTTTTTTCTTTTTTATAATCTCAGGAAAATTTACCTTATTTTTTAAATTACTAATTTTACTTGATAACATTTTAAAAAATATAAATTACAAAAAATTAATCAAATTTATTTTTTTATTCAAATAAATAATTAAGTGATAAATTATTTATTTTTGAGTATTACATTCAAATTCATATAGTGAAACTAATTATTTTTTATTTTTTGTCTCCTAACTTTGTTACTTCTCCGTCCCAAATGTAGGCTCAAAAAAGAACAATTTTTTTAAAAGTCATATAAATATACATATAACTTTTTTGACAGATTGGATAATATTTTGTTGAACTATCTGGGACGGAGTAGTATAAAAAATTCAAATAAATCGTTGAATAAATTGATTTAATATGTAAAAACCTTGAATATAAAATTTTTTAATCATATATTAGTCACAAGATTTGAAACTTAATATAATGTTTTTTAATTAAAACTATATTTATATTTTATTTTAATTGTACCTGAAGACAAAATATTATATTCTTTAATCATATCAATAATTTTTTTACTATCATTTGTTTTATAAGGCCTGTTATAACCGTAATTTCTATAATAAATCCATTTATCAGGAATTTCTGTTTCTTCTTTTTCTATTTTTTGTAAAATTTCTGTTGGGAATTTTTCTTTAAGATTTTCTAATAAATATGGAATAATAATTTTTATAAAATTTTTTTCTTGTTTATAAGTTTTTAGTTTTTCATTTATATATTTTTCATAATATTTTTTGCTTTCTTTTTCTTCAGAACATTTTAACCAAATAATCGATATAATTTTTAATTGCTCTATACTTATATAATAGTATTCAGTAGAAGAAAAATTATTAGAATTATAAGCATCTAAAAGGTATATTTTGAAAGCCATAACAATTTCAGGAGTTGTTTTATATTTTTTCTTTTCCATAAATTTTTTAAGATTTTCAAAATCTTCATTATATTTGTTAAAAATAGATTCTTTTTCTTTTTCTTTTTTCAATTTTTCATCTGCTTCTTGAAATTTTTTTTCTTCTTTTTGTGCTCTTTCAAATTCTTCTAATGCGTTATAATCTCCATTTATTAAAAAATCATAAGCAGAATTAATTTCCTTCATTACCAGAATTTTTGTCAGGATGATGTTTTAAAGCTAATTTTTTATATATTTTTTTAATTTCATTTTTTGTATTATAATTGTTTACACCTAAAATAATATGAGCTCTATTTTCATCCATTTTTATTTAAAGTTTTTTATTTTATTTTTTCAATTTTATAATTTTTCTGGAGAAATATATTTAAAGAAAAAAATTAAACAAAAATATTTATTTATAATGAATAAATATTTTTTGATTTGTCTTCAAATTTTCAATTTATCCAAATAAAAATATACTGATTAATTAATTTGGATGATAATAATGAAGATTTGCATGATAATAATGAGGATTTGGATAATAATAAGGATTTGGATAATAATTAAACATATTTCTTGATTCTTGATTTTGTCTTTGAAATGTATCTAAATAAGGTGCTACTCTTCCATTTGTGTTATTAATAACTTCAGTTTCTCTAATAAGTTTTATATTATTTGTATTTTCGTCTATACGCTTTAAAATTTCTTTTTTAAAATTTTCATTGTCATTTTTAATTTCTTTAAGTATATTTTGACTTAATTCAAGAATAGTTTTAAAAGCATCTAAGACATTTTCTCTTTTATTTATTAAAGTATCTTCAACTTGAGTTTTCTCGGAACTAATAGGTAATTCAGAAATATGAAATTCTGTTCTTTTAGAATTGTCATAACTATAAAGACTTTCTTCATTTAAAATCTTATTTTTATAGTTATGACAATTCTCTGTTTTTGAATTATTATTTTCATATTGATTTAAGATCTCTCTTTTTGAATTATTATCTTTCGAATTTTTATTTTCATATGAGTTTAAACTTTCTGTTTTTGAATTATCATCTTTTAAATTATCATCTTTACATGTCTTTAAGATTTCTGTTTTCTTATAAGTTAAAGACAATAAATTATGCTGTGGTAACTTAAAAATATGAGAATTTTTTTGTCTTTTATTTTTCAGATTGTCATCTTCAGAAGTATAAAGACTTTCCAAATCACTTTCTTCTTTTAAATGTATTTTACGATTATATTTTCTTACAGGTAAACCTGTAAACTTACTTATTTTATCTCCTTTATTATTTTCTACTGACATTTTAAAATTATATAAAAATAAAATTAAAATCAAATTTTATTTTATTCAATACTTTCATTGTAAAAATAAAATTTCTACTGGTCCAGTTCAAATAGTGGGACTAATTAATCCAGAATTTTTTCCTCAATTTGTTTATCATATAAAAATTTAAGTGAAAATTTTATCTGTAGGTTATAAATTAAATAATTTTTTGAAAACTCAATTTCAGAGGGTTTCGGATTTTTTTATTAGCGTGCTCCTCCTGAACTGGGCCAGTAAAAAAATTATGTTTAATTTTCTTTTTTATTTAAGATTTTTTCTTTACTTATTAAAAATGTCTTTTCCATTTAGTGCTCAAGGAACAAATAAAGTAACTAATTTTGAAATAGAAAAAGAAAATAATTATTATAATTTTTTTTATAGCAATAAAAAATTAAATGTAAATGAAGCTGCAGCAATTGCTTTAGAAAAAGAATTAGAAAAATATAGTTTTATAACTAAAGACACAATAAAACAATTAAAAAAAGATGTTTTAAAAATGAAAAATTTAAAATATTTAAATTCTAAATATTTATCAGCATCTTTAGTATTACTTTTATACAATAATTATAAAATAGATTCTAATTTATTCGATTTAACAAATAAAGATTTAGAACTTTTTAAAAAAAATGAATATAAAGGAAATAATGATGAATTTGTTGCAATATACGCGAATCTTTTAGATATTTTAGGAAAAGATAAATTTGAAAATTTAACAAAAGTAAAAGAACAAATATTAATTTATTGTGTTTCATTTAATAATATTAATCAAGAAGATGAACAAGAAAATTATTATGAAGATAAAGAATATAATATAAGTGAAGAATTCGAAGAATATAATAGATATGAAGAAGATGAAGATGAATACTAAAAATAGGTACTAGACAGTTCCAGATAGTTCAACAAAATATTATCTGACACATTGAAAAAATTATATGTACAACTCCGTCCCAGATAAAAAAGAACATTTTTTTATAAACTCATATAAAAATATATATAAATTTTTTAAGTTGGATAAATTAATCTGGGACGGAGTAGTATATTTATATGACTTTAAAAAAAAATTCTTTTTTGAGTCTACATTTGGGACGGAGAAGTACTGGTCTATTTCATATCAATTTGTGCTTTATTTTTTAGTTACTTATTTATTCACATAAAATTTTATGAGTATATATTTATTAGTTAAACTTAAATATTCATACAAATATTTTTATAACAAAGTTCAGATTAATATAAAATAGACTACGACTCCGTCCCAAATGTAGGATCAAAAAATCCAACTTTTTAAAAATCCAACTTTTTAAAAATTCATATTAAAATGCATACTTCTTTTTCAATCTGTCAGATAATATGTCAATATGGGACGGAGTAGTACTTTTTATTTGGAATGGGGAAGTATTACTTTATTTTTAATACTTCTCCATTCCAAATAAAAAAACCAACCTGAAAATAAATCACATATAAATACATATAATTTTTTAAACTTGTGTAAATTGATCTAGTTTAGTTTAGATATCCTCATAATACGGCAGAACAGATTTTTTTGCTGACTTTTTAGAATATATAATATTTTTTTTGAAACACTAATCGAGCCTACTATTTCAACTGGACTAATACTCTTGAACAAATGAAAAAATAAGGGATATTTAAAAAATTCAGGAGGTTCATTCATAATAGTAGCTAACCTTTTTCAAATGTTAAAGCGCATATGAAATGTATTACTACTCCGTCCCAGATTAATTTATCCAACTTAAAAAATTTATATTTATATTTAAGTGATTAATGAAAAAAATGTTCTTTTTTATTTGGGACGGAGAAGTAGTCCATTTCAGATTAATGACGAACCATTTGGTTCCTTTGGACTTCGTTTTTTATGTCAATAAATTGGGACAGATCTTTTTCTTCACTTTTTTAACCGTATAAATTTTTAATTAAACCACTTATCCTTAAGTAATATTTTATATGTCTTTTAAACACTTCTTACGTCAATATTTATATATAAATAAATTGGGTTTTTTTCAAAACACAATTTTATAGGAATCCTAAAGGATTCTCCTGAACTGGACTAGTATATGTATATTTTTACAAATTAAACTTATTCTTTAATAAAAAAATATATTTTTTGAAGTCCAGATCTATTTGAAATGAACTAGTATTAGTATTTTTTTATTCAAGTTTATACAGCTGGATGCATAATTTTATTTTGAAAAAAATGAATATTTTATTTTTTTTAATATTTCAAAATAAAATGTCAAGATCAATTGAAGCTCATAACAGGATTTTTTATTTTACTCAAGTTTATACTGATAAATTTGTAAATATAAATCATTGGAATGGTAAACATGAAATCAAGTTTAAAAACTATAAAAAATGGATGCAAAAAATTAAAAAAACAATTAACAAAGGTTATTTTGATAAAAACTTTTCAGATTATTGCTATCATATACGTGTTGATGCTGCAGGTGATGCTGATGATATAGATGAAACACAATTTAAAAAATTTCAAGAAGACAGAAATAAAATTAAAAAAGTTTTGATTAAATTATATCCAGTATTAAAATACACAGTTTCTGGTGTTACATACGATATATTAGATAATATTATTGATTATATTATTGAACCTTTAATATTAGACAGTGCTTTTGAAGAAATATCTCATGATATTAATTAATATTTTTAAACTCAATATGTCTAGTAAGATAATTTGTTATTAAGTTTACTACTCCGTTTCAGATCAATCGGTAATTCATTTTTAGATCACTCATTTATTCATATAATATTATTTTAATTCAGTAATTTTATATATTAATGTATAAGTATACATTTAATACTCATACTTATTTATTCATATAAAAATTTGTTTTTTGAATCACCGATTTATTTGAAACGGAGTAGTATTGAAATATTTACTACTACTCCTTCCCAGATTAATTTATCTAACACATTTAAAAAAATGTTTTTTTTTGAGGCTACATTTGGGACGGATAACTAATCTTTTTGGACTATTTTATTACTAGTCCAGTTCATATAGTTTGAGGCAGATCTTTTTATTCACTTTTAAAACAATATAAAATTTTAAGTAAAATCTTTATTTTTAAGTGATATAAATACTCACTTAAAAACATTTAAAAATAAATTTAAATACAACTCCTTTCCAAATAAAAAAGAACAATTTTTTTTAAAAGTCATATAAATATACATATAACTTTTTCAAGTTGGATAAATTAATCTGGGACGGAGTAGTATAAATTTTTTAATGTGTTGGATAAATTAATCTGGAAAGGAGTAGTACTTAATTTTTTTTTTGAAAACCTGACTATTATCTGAACTGGACTAGTACAAAAAACTAACATATTTTTGGATTTTTTTTAAGGTTCCTTTCGATTTATTGTAAATTTTTTTTATTTACAACTTTAATACCTCTCCATATATCTCCTAATCTGTTTTTAAGTTTCATTTCACTAGCAAATTTAGTTGATGAAGGAACAGGAGATCCTGGGAAATTGTCTCTAAACCATTTTCCGAAAGCGGGATATAAATCTGTAGCATTAACTTTAATGGATTTATCAATATCTTTAGGAATATTTTTAATATCAAATTTAAATTCTACTTCACCCTTTGTAATAAAAACAATTCTTTCATTAATAAAGCCAATAAATGGATCATTAGTTTCCCAATGCTTAATTGCATAATCTTTCATAATTTTAGGTTTCTCTAAGCCTTTTTGTTTATAATTCTTATAATATTCAACGATTAACCAAGCAAATGCAACAGATAATTCAGGAATTCTTTCATCAAAAAAAGGATCCATTTTAAAAATTCTAAGTCTTCTTTGTTCATCTTCATCTTCTGGAGCTTCTAAGGAAAATGTACTTAAAAACAATAAAAAACTAAATCTTTCTTTAGTTGCAAAGTCAGGATTGACCATTTTAGGAATATCATTAGTAGTTAAAATACAAGAAACATAGTTATCAATACTACCACCATCTTCACCACATGATCTTGCAAAGAAACTATCTCCTCCTGTTATTCTCTTAATTTTACCAGGCTGAAGTTCATCATTTTCATCAGGTTCAGAGAAAAAACAAATATGAGCAGCTCTCAATTGTGAAAGTTCTGGATTAGGACCAGAACTAGTAGGTAAAGTTTTTGTAAGAATACTTAAAGGACCATCACAACAATATTGACCAAAAGTTGCTTTATAAAGTTTCATAATCATACTTTTACCACCGTTCGTAGCACCAGTCCAAACTCTCATAATTTTTTCACTATTTTTTCCAGCTAGATGTGATGCTGAATCTTTTAAAAAATGTTCTAATAATTCAGGATCAACAAAAACTTTACTTAACCAATCTAATAATTCTTTAACAAGTGGATGATCATACGAAAGATCTGCTTTATATTTTAATCCAGTATTCATTGTAATATAATCTTCAGGAATACCTTCTCTAAAAAAAGCAGTATCTCCACAACATTCTATAACACCATTTCTCCATCCAGTACATAAATGATTCTTATTTTTTTCAGTTTCAAAAACATCATTATTAAATTTTTCTTCTAACATTGCAACTAAACTAGTTTTATATCCTACCGTACCTAATTTTTTAATAATTGCTGTTATTTGAGAAATTGAGTCTTCTATAGACTGATCATTTTCAAATTTTTGTTTTTTATTACTTTTTCTATTTTTTAAACTTTTTAAAGTAAATTGACTTCTAACATCTTTAAAAATCATAATAATTTTATTGCCTATATCTTGTTTTAATTGCATGGCTTTTTTAGTATTTTTCCATGTATTTTTATAAAAATAATACCAAGGGTTTTTGCCTTCACCTGTAAAAATATAATCAACCCAAAAAACTCTGTAGATAAAATTAGCGACATCGTTATGAATTCCAGAAAGACTTTGTTCCAAAACACTATTACACCAGTCATTATGCCATGCCTCATATTCATCTTTATTATCATCTCTTGCAAATCTAGCAAGAGTTTTAATTGTAAAATTTGAATCTCTAAAAGCATAATATCTCATTTCACATTTATCTTTAGCTTTTTCAGATTTTGTGAATTCTAAAGTATAAGATGTCCACAATTCTAAACCATTTTCATCACCATCAAAAATATTAAATAAAATTTTTCCAACAATTATCCAATAATCTGTTCTAGTAAATCTAATTGACTTAAGCATTCCTAAAAAAATTGGAGCTAAATATTTTGGATCTTCATCATCATCCATAACGCTTTCTTCTTCATCTGTACTTTCATCTAAATCATAATTTTTGTTATAAACTTTTTTAATATTTTCATTTTTTGGATTACAAACAGTGTCACAAAAATAAATACTTAGTAATAAAGTAATCCATCCTTTTAATTCTAAATTTACAAAAATAGTATCAGATAAAATATTTTTCTTAATTAAGGAATAATTTTCAGGATTAAAAAAATCTTCTAAAATTAATTCTTCACATTTTGCTTTCTTTTCTACAATAGGATATATACGTGTTAATTTCAAAGGATTTGTATGTTGTTCAGATTTAGATCTATATAAAGGAATAACATTTTTACTAGGCAAGATAATTTTTTTCCAATCATCTATAGGATGAATATGCATGTGTTCAATAATTTTATTTTCTCTTAATTTTTCAATAACAGAAGGTATCATAACATCAGATTGGAATTTTTTATCCACTTGACAATAAGGAAAATGAAATTTTAAGTTTATATATATATTTCCATTAAATTTAGCAGGTTCACTTTCAAGAACACAACATAATAATTCTGAGTTATTTTTAGAAATAATTAATTTTTCAATCATTATTTCTTGGATAACCTGAGTAACACTTATTAAAAAATCATCTTCGTAATAATCTTCAGTTGTTGTTCCAAAAGCACATTCTTCCATTTTACAGTCAAAAATCATATTAAAATTTATCATTAAAGGTAATGTATTTAATGTTGCAACTTCACCTAAATTCAGACCGACTTTTTTATCTCCTTGTAGTTCCATCTTCTCATCATCATATGCCATCTTACAATAGTCTACTATAAAATCATTCATTTGTGGTTGAATTACCTCAAATGAACTCGAGATTCCAAAAACATTTGAATACTTAGTACCTCCTAAATTCTTACCTGTGGAGTTATATTTTTTAATTAAGTCTGATGTTTTTGAAATCATCTTTTAGAAGTTGAAAAAAAAATTCATTATTTTTTCAAATTTATTTTGAAAAGATTAAATATGAGAATTCAAGAAATGAACCCTTATTTACCATATAAATAATGAAATTTTTTTTTTCTGAAACAAAAATATAAGGAATTATATGAACCAAAAAAATTAATATACAAAATATATATAGTAAAGTAAAATACTCTATTAAATTTTTTTCTAAAAAATTAAAAAGTTTTTAGAAAAATGTCAAAAATATCAAGTGAAAATTTAAGTGTAAAAAAAGTGTTTTTTTTGTGTTTCTGATTACTTATTCAAGAAAAAAATCTTCATAATTTTTTACATATAATTTATCATATAAATTTTTATGATAAATTAAAAATATTAATAAGTTAAATTACAGTTTTAATTCTAAACTTTTTTATTGAAATATATTTCTGTACAAATTTTTATAAACTCTTTTAATGAAATATATTTTTGTACAAATTTTTATAAACTCTTTTAATGAAATATATTTCTGTACAAATTTTTATAAACTCTTTTAATGAAATATATTTCTGTACAAATTTTTATAAACTCTTTTAATGAAATATATTTCTGTACAAATTTTTATAAACTGTAGAAGCACTTTAGAATTTTTTTAATGAAATATATTTCTCTGTAAATTTTTCTAAACTGTAGGAGCACTTTATAATTTTTTTAATGAAATATATTTATGTACTACTCCGTTTCAAATCAATCGGTGTTTCATTTTTAGATCACACAAATATACATATAAAATTATTTTAATTAACTAATTTTATATATTGTTATTTAAGTTGTTATTAAATATTTATACTAATTTACTCATATAAATATTTAATAACAACTTAAATAACAATATATAAAATTAGTTAATTAAAATAATTTTATATGTATATTTGTGTGATCTAAAAATGAATTCCCAATTTATCTGAAACGGAGTAGTACAAATTTTTTTAATGAAATATATTTCTGTATAAATTTTTATAAAGACTTTATAATTTTTTTAATGAAATATATTTATGTACTACTCCGTTTCAAATCAATCGGTGATTCATTTTTAGATCACACAAATATACATATAAAATTATTTTAATTCACTAAATTTATATATTGTTATTTAAGTTGTTATTAAATATTTATACTAATTTACTCATATAAATATTTATTTTTTGAATTACCAATTTATCTGAAACGGAGTAGTACAAATTTTTTTAAATGAAATATATTTCTGTATAAATTTTTATAAAGTCTTTAGAATTTTTTTAATGAAATATATTTCTGTATAAGTTTTTATAAAGTCTTTAGAATTTTTTTAATGAAATATATTTCTGTACAATTTTTTTAAATGAAATATATTTCTGTATAAGTTTTTATAAAGTCTTTAGAATTTTTTTAATGAAATATATTTATGTACAAATTTTTTAAATGAAATATATTTCTGTATAAGTTTTTTAAATGAAATATATTTATTTATAAGTTTTTTAAATGAAATATATTTATTTATAAGTTTTTTAAATGAAATATATTTCTTTATAAGTTTTTATAAAGTCTTTAGAATTTTTTTAATGAAATATAATGAAATATATTTATGTATAAATTTTTATAAAGTCTTTAGAATTTTTTTAATGAAATATATTTATGTATAAATTTTTATAAAGTCTTTAGAATTTTTTTAATGAAATACTACTCCGTTTCAAATAAATCGGTGTTTCAAAAAATAAAAATTTATATTAATGAATAAGTATAAGTATACATTTAATACTTATACAGTAATATATAAAATTAGTGAATTAAAATAATTTTATATGAATAATTGAGTGAAGTAAAAATGAATTACCGATTGATCTGAAACGGAGTAGTATATTTTTGTATAAATTTTTATAAAGTCTTTAGAATTTTTTTAATGAAATATATTTCTGTATAAATTTTTATAAAGTATTTAGAATTTTTTTAATGAAATATATTTCTGTATAAATTTTTATAAAGTATTTAGAATTTTTTTAATGAAATATATTTCTGTATAAATTTTATAAAGTCTTTAGAATTTTTTTAATGAAATATATTTCTGTATAAATTTTTATAAATTCTTTATAAATTTTATAAAGTCTTTAGAATTTTTATAAAGTCTCTATAAATTTTTATAAAGTCTCTATAATTTTTATAAACTCTCTATAATTTTTTAATGAAATATATTTCTGTATAAATTTTTATAAATTCTTTATAATTTTTTTTAATTAAATATATTTCTCTGTATAATTTTTATAAACTGTAGGAGCAATTTAAAATTTTTTTAATGAAATATATTTCTATATAATGTTGGCATACTTTTTCTAAACTGTAGGAGCACTTTAAAATTTTTTTGATGAAATATATTTCTGTATAATTTTTTTCTATAATTTGCGCTAAACTCTTTAAAAATTCTCTATATTTTTTTCTAAAATGTAGGAGCACTTTAGAATTTTTTTAATGAAATATATTTCTGTATAAATTTTTATAAAATCTTTACAATTTTTTTTTTTCTATCTGTAGATTATAATTTCATTTAAAATTTTAAGTTTTTTAATGATTTAAAAATATTAATATTTCTAATATAGAATTAAATAATTCAATAAGATTATCTTTAGTAATTAAAATATCAATATTGTTCATATAAACATCACATTTTAATGTATATTTATAATCTTTATAAATTAAAAGAATATAATTATTTGTATCGCGATCATTATGTAAATAAATTTTTTCTATTTCTTTATTGAAAGGATATAAATTTTCTTTTAAAAGATTTAAACATCTAGTAATGACATCTTTATTAAAATTATGTAAAAATAAATGTTCAACTTTAACTCCTAATTCATTTTTAAAAGAACAATAATATCCTCTTTCATCTTTAACTACTTCAATTTTTGAAGTTAAGTTTATTTCACTTATAACTTTATTTAATTCGTTATTTAATAAAATAATATTATTCTCTAATACCTTTCTTTTATTAAGAAGATCTTCAAGTTTATCCATTTTTAAGAAAGTTTATATTTTTAAAATTTCATTTTTAATTAATGAAATTTTAAAAATATAAACTTTCTTAGAGAATTTTTTTCTCTGTATTTAAAAATAAGTAAAAATTAGACAGAATATTTTATATATTTTTTTGGAAAATTTGAAAATTAATTATAATTTTTTTAATTATAAATGGATAAAGACTTACTTCTCCGTCCCAAATGTAGGCTCAAAAAAGAACAATTTTTTAAAAAGGCATATAAATATACATATAACTTTTTTGACAGATTGGATTGACATATTATCTGTGACGGAGTATTACTATTAATTGAAAAAATAAATACTAAAAATACATTTAATTTTACTAATGATATTATTTATGAATATATTTCTGGAAAATGTGAAATGTTAGCATCACAACTGTGTTTTAATTTATTAATAAAAAAAATTAAATGTGAAATTTATTATTTATCTTGGAACAAAATTAATAAGAATCATTTTTGTATTAAATATAACAGGGATAACAACAGAGGAAGAAATTAAAGAATTCTGGAAAAAATGGAACTATGGTCACGAACATGAATTATCAAAAGTCGAAAATCAGGAAGATATTTTGGTAAATTTGAATAAAGATATAAAATCAACAAAAAAATTAATTAGATATAATTAATTTAAGCAAACAATTTGTGGAAATTATTTCCATCTTACTGCTTGAAACAATTAAAAGTTCTTATTCAAAAAAATATGAAAAAATAATTATTGACCATTTAGAAACAAATAAATATATTTAAAACTTTTATATTTTTTTTAATCTTCTGATTTTTTATTAAAATTAATAAAAAATTTCTTTTCTTTGTATTTAAAAAATGGATTATGGATGGATTATTTTTTTAGTTTTTCTTGTTATTTCCATTATTATTATTGTAATTTTAATTGTCTTTAATCAATTTAACCCTTATATTCCTCCTTCAACTTCGGCTATCAATACAGAAACTATGGAACAATTGTATGTTATAAATTCACCTTGGGGATGGGATAATAAAGGAAATAATTCAATACCTGTAGAAGGAGATTCTGGAAAATGTAATGTTTATACATTTAAAGCTACATCACAATTTACACCAGCAACTTTCTCTTTTGATTCAATGAAAACATGTGTAGCAAATAGTACATGTACTTTTACATCTTCCGATTCATCAACATGTATCGATGAAGATCAACTTTTTGCATCACAAAGACAACATTTATGTAGAGGTAATACAGGTGCAACTATTGATAATCAAGTAACAGATCAATCAGCAACTATAACTTCAGGGTCATGCTTACAACAAGATGGAATAATTGTTGGTGTTGGAACTGTTGAAAAATATTATACTAAATGTTTTCCTCAAACTTCTGAATCTTCAACAATTAACACTACAAATAATAATAATAAATGTTTAGGATCTCTTGGTTTAATTGGATTTAACATAACACAAGGAGTTATTGGACCTTCAATTTTTAATAACGCTGTATGTATGTCTACTCCAGAATATACTTATTCAAACGGGACTTATTCAAATTTATCACCAGTTAAACAGGCACCTTGTAGTATTCAAACTTCATATGGAGGTTATCCAAGCGAATTATTTAGAATTGAAAGGGCTTCATTTAATGGTTTGACTTTTACTTTTGATCAAGCAGGTTCATTTTGTAAAATAATTCATAGACCAACAAATTATTTACTTTCACCAGTTGGACTTCCAACAGAAGGAGGATTATTAGAATTAATTCCTATTAATAATATTAAAAATTCTGGATATGTTTGGTTATTTTCAGAAAATGTATCTTTTAATGCAAATGGTATAGATATTTCAGCAAATACGCAATTAGTGTATATTCCAGATCCTAAAAATGTACCATCAACACAAGACTTAAATATATATTTATCTTATATGATGCAACAATTTACTGTTACGATAGATATTATTGCATCAAATCCACCTGGAAGACCAAGAGCACCTGCAACTATTAATCCTGGAATATCTAATACCATTGTAGTTAATCCTCCAAGTCAAAGTCAAACCAAATCTCCAAATCCAAATGGAAATTTAAAAATGGGAAAATTTTTAACATATAATAAATATAGTTCATATGATTCAAACTTAATAAATATGAATACAGTAACATATTTAAATTATGGATTATTACCAATGTTACTCTCAAATCCAAGTAATTTTTTTGATTAATAAAATTATAAAGTTCTATGAGAAAGTTCTTTTGGTCTGGAGACTAAATTAATTTATACTACTTCGTCCCAGATTAATTTATCCAAGTTAAAAAAAGTATATATATTTTTAAGTGATTAATGAAAAAATTGTTCTTTTTTATTTGGGACGGAGAAGTATATTTTTCTTTAAAAAATTATGAAATTTTAAGTAAAATCCTTATAAAAATTTTTTTTGAAACACTAGGAATGAATCACGATTTTGGTTTCTTATATTTTTCTGAACTGAGCTGGTAGAATTTATTCTAAAAAAAATTTAATGAAATATATTCTATAATAAAATTTAATGAAATATAAAAATATAATAAAATTTTATAAAAATATATTATATTACTAATCCATTTCATATAGTAGGTAAACCTTCAAGTTCAATTAGGACTAATTGAACAATCTAATTTTTTTATAAAAATATATAAAAAAATTTAAAAAGTATGCGAAATAATTATTCTAGATAAGTTTTTTTCTAAAAAATAAAAAAATTTATTTATGATTATTTATTACTTATTTTTTTTTAATGTTCAATTTATCTAAAATGGAGTACAACTCCGTCACAGATAAAAAAGAACATTTTTTTTAAAACTCATATAAAAATAAATATAATTTTTTTAATTTGGATAAATTAATCTGAGATGGAGTTGTAGTAGTTAAATATAAAATTTAGAAAAATATACAACTCCATCCCAGATTAATTTATCCAACTTGAAAAGTTATATGTATATTTATATGAATTTTAAAAAAATTGTTATTTTTTATCTGTAAAGGAGAAGTATTCCTTTATAAAAATCTAAAAAAATATATTTTGTTATAAAAATCTAATAAAATATATTCTGTCATAAAAATATATTCCATTATAAAAATTTAGAAAAATATATTCTGTTATAAAAATATAATAAAATATATTCTGTTATAAAAATATAATAAAATATATTATATTATAAAAATATAATCAAAAATATATTCCATTATAAAAATTTAGAAAAACATATTCTGTTATAAAAATCTAAAAAAATATATTATTACTCCATTTCATATAGTGGGACTAATTGAACAATCTAATTTTTTTATAAAAAAATTTCAAAAGTAGGCGAACTAATTATTCTAAATAAGTTTTTCCTAAAAAATAAGGTACCAAGAAAATGGAACCGCTTGGTTTCCGTGTGCACAGTGGCGCGCAAGAAAAATTATTTATGATTATTTATCACTTATCTTTTCTTCAAATATTCAATTTATCTGAAATGGAGTAGTATTTTATAAAAATCTAATAAAAATTTAGACAAAAATATTCCGTTATAAAAATCTAATAAAATGTACTTCTCCGTTCCAGATAAAAAAGAACATTTTTTTTAAAAGTCATATAAAAATATATATAAATTTTTTAAGTTGGATAAATTAATCTGGGACGGAGTAGTATTCTATTATAAAAATCTAATAAAAATTTAGACAAAAATATTCCGTTATAAAAATTTAATGAAAATATATTTTCTTATAAAAATCTAAAAAAAATATATTCTTTTATAAAAATTTAATGAAAATATATTCTCTTATAAAAATCTAAACAAATATATTATGTTATAAAAATCTAATAAAATATATTCTCTTATAAAAATCTAAAAAAATATATTCAGTTATAAAAATTTAATAAAATATATTCTCTTATAAAAATTCAATTCGTGTTGATATAAAATTTGAAAAATTTTTATTTTTTTTAATTTAATAAATGATTCAATGTATATCAAAAAATGTATTAGCAAATATTTACGCTATTGATAGAACTGATGATAGATATGATTTTTTAGAAGATAAAACAATTTTAGAAAAAAATTATAGATATTCATTATTAATAAAAGAATTATTATTAAAAGATCTTATTTTTCTCCAAGAAATTGAATTATTTGATATAGATAAATATAAAATAGACTTTCCAGATCATGATATTTTTTCTCATATCATAGAAAAAAAAAGGACTAACATTATTGGTAATTTAATTCTTTGGAAAAAAAATTTATTTGAATTAATTTATACAGATAAAAATTCTACAGGTATATTTATTGTATTAAAATATAATGATAATTTTATAATTTTTGGCAATGTCCACTATCACACTGGTACATGTGAAAAATCTTATTTAAATAGATATAATCAAATGAAAGGAAGTCTTAAATTATTGAAAAAACTTTCTGAGAAATATAAAACTAATAAAATTTTACTTGTTGGTGATTTTAATGATGAATTATTAGAAGGTACTATCACAAATACAATTATTAAGGAAACAAATTTTAATATATCAAAAATAAAAGAAACTTGTCATATTTATAAAAATAAAATACATAAATATATGTCTTTAGATAAAATAATTTCTTCAGAAATAAAAATTAAGATTCAAAAAATTCCAGAAAATAGACCAATTCCTGATATTTTAGAATCTTCAGATCATTTTTCAATATGTTTTGAAATTTACGAATAAAAAAATAAAAAAATGGCTTACAATTTAATACTAGTCCAGTTCAGATAAATTGGGCCAGATCTTTTTCTTCACTTTTTTAACCATATAAATTTTTAATTAAAAAGCTTATCCTTAAGTAATATTTTATATGTATTTTAAACAAGTCTACTTATATTTACATATAAATAAAATTTTTCTCAAAACCCAATTTATTTGAACTGGACTAGTAAATAAATTATTATTAGTCTAGTCAAGATAAAACACAACACTGATTTTTATAATTTAAGTTCCTTCCGAAAAAAATACTACTCCGTCCCGGATTAATTTATCCAACTTAAAAAAATTATATTTATTTTTATATGAGTTTTAAAAAAAATGTTCTTTTTTATCTGGGACGGAGAAGTACTACTAATGAGATCTTTAGATATTTTTAATATTTATAATACTCCATTTCATATTGTGTGACTAATCGTTGATTCATTTTTTATTCATATCAAGTTCAAGAAGATCCTTGTGATCCCTATTTAATTGCTTTTTGAAAAAAAAAATTAAATAATATAAATAATCACTTAACTATAATATTGTTTTTTACTACAACTCCGTTCCCAGATGATATTTTTTTGACCAATCTGTCAAAAAAGTTATATGTATATTTATATGACTTTAAAAAAAAATGTTCTTTTTTATCTGGGACGGAGAATTATGTATTTTTATGTGCCTTTTAAAAACTTGGATATTTTTATTTGAAACGGAGTAGTAGTACTTTTTATTTGTAAATTTACAGATAAAAAAATGGGATTGTAAAATTATTCCACGTTTAACGCAATTGATAAGAATTAATAAAATTAATCATTTCTGTGTTTCCTTTTTCTATGAAATACATTAAACTATTTTTTCCTAAATTATCAACTTTAAGTAATTCTACTTCATAAAATAATAACAAAATAATAATTCTGATCATAGTTGAATTTTTTAAATTACATTTATTTTTTACTACCATAAGAATTAAATTATCACCTTCTGGGTTCTTTATATTTTTTAGAGTAATTTTTTCTAAGGGTACATCTAATAACAAATAATCTCCTGAATCTAAAATTTTCTGTAGTCTCTCCATAAAAAATAATTCGCATTCTTTTTCGAATTTTGAAATTTCTTTGATTATTTTCTTTTCTTTTTTTGTAGGTAATTTTTTTTCTAAAGATTCCTTAAATGGGTCATATTTTAATCCTTCAATAAGTTCTGATAAATACTCAATAGTTTCATAATTACCATATTTGCAAGCTAAAGATATTGGATACATGCCTAATTTATTTTTTTCATAAATATTGCCTCCGTGTTTAATAATTAATTTTACAATATCTACATTGTTGATTAATTTACATGCGCTACATAATAAAGTATCTCCGTAATTATCTATATTTTTATTAACATCTCCTCCATATTTAATTAACATATTTAAAAGTTCAATATCTTCAAATTCAACACAGAACCTTAAAGCATATATTTTATGAGCATTTATACTATTTAAACGAAGAAAATTATTATTTAAAATTAATTTTAAAATTTCTTCAAATATGTTTTTATTTTTATGTGTTTGTTGGACATTTAATTTAAAACTGTAAATTAAAATTGATAATATATTATTCTGTTCTCTATCTAAATAATTTAATTCTACATCTTTACTAATTAATAATTTAAAAATTTTAAGTTTATTATTTAATTCCTGAATTTCAGATAAATTATTATTTCTTGTTCTTGATGAATTAAAAATTGAAACATAAAATATTGGTGTCCTCATTGTATTATTTAAAATATTAAGATCTGCATTATTATTAACTAAAAGCTTGACCATCTCATAATTATTTGAGATACAAGCATAATGTAAAGGAGTATAATTAAAAAGTGTTAAAGCATTAACATCAGCACCTTTACTTATAAGTAATTCAACCATTTCAAAATCATTAAAACCACACATAATATGTAAAAAAGTTGACTTATTGTAAAAATGAGGCATTTCAAGATTTTCATTGTTTTTAATAGCTTCTAGAACTGATTTTTGTGATGTTGAATTACATCTTAAATTTTCTGTATATTTGTTTAAATATTGTGGTAAATCTGAATTATTTTCTGAATCTTCAAAAAATACAATCCTTTTCTTTTGTAACATACTTTATTTTATCATAAAGAAAAATTTTTTTTTAATTCATTTTTTTCTGAACAATTAAAAAATTTTTCAGACTAATCCGAGATTCAATTTTTCATCAGTCATATAAAATTAGCGCGCATACTTTTAATTCATACAAATATACCAGTCCCACCAATATGCCACCATTTTCTTGGGTTCCTTTTTTTGAATCACTCATTGCTCTGAAATTGAGTACTACTCCGTTTCAAATAAATCGGTGATTCAAAAAATAAATATTTATATAAATATTTAAGTTAATACATTAAATCCTTACTTATAAGTTAATATATAAAATTAGTTAATTAAAATAATTTTATATGAATAATTGAGTTAATTTAAAATGAATTACCGATTGATCTGAAACGGAGTAGTAGTAATTTGAGAAAAAATAAAAAAATAAATTAAAAAGAAATAATTTCTCTGAAATTTGATAAATATTTATATCAGTTATATATATGTAAAAATAAATTTACAGAGACTTGTTTTTGAAACCATCTGAACTATTATAAATAATTATTTTCTGAAACACAATTTTACAAGCTTTCGGGTTTTGACCATACTAGAAATAGTATTAAAAAAAATTAAAAAAATTTTTTTTTAATTAATTTTTTTCTGAACAATTAAAAAATTTTGAAAATTTAATTTTTCATTACTTAAAATGTTAGAAGGATCAAAAGATTTTCTTAGGGATTTAGATTCAGATAGTAGTACTTTAATTACAAACTCTACAGCTAATGAATTTTTTAAAAGAGAGCATTTTTCTATTAAAGATGATTTTTCTGAAAGAAGTTTAATCTCTGAAAAGAGTGTAATCTCTGAAAGAAGTTTAATTTCACGTGATAATGATGATTTTTTTAGAGAAGATTATTCAGATGAAACTTCAATTAATATGAAAGATTTCGATGAACAGTCAGTAGATGACATTTTTATGAAAGAATCTTCTTATGATGTAGATGAAGATGATTTTTCTATTGGATCTTCTATTGATAATATTCCAGTTTTAGATGGCAGAAATGGTATTGATGGGTTACCTGGAAAAGATTGTGATCCTATTAATTTCTATGGATTTTTATATGTTTGTAATGAATTAGGCTCAGATTCGAATTATGAGGTTTTTAACCCTTCTAAACCATTTAAAACCATTATCAAAGCTTTAGAGTTATCTGAAAATGATAATAATTTACAAATTTCAAAAGGAACTTATGAAAAATTTAATCATGAAGGTAAAATTAGAACAAACTTACAATTTATTGGAATTGGTTCTGGTACTATTTTAGAAGGATGTAAGTTAAAGGGCAAATGTAATTTTAATTTTTCTAAAATGAATTTAGCATCAATTGAACTTAATGGAAACAATGCTAATATGGATTTTGAAAAATTAAACTATGGTAACGGTGAAGATTCTTATTTTAAAGGAAATACAAAATTAAATTTTGATAAAGTTCATTTTGGATCCAAATCCAGATTAATTTTCCTTGAAGGCAAACATGAAATTAGATTAACTAATTGTGATGTTAAAAACAAAGGACCTCTTATTTATGTAGAAAGAACAGCTGAAGTTACAATTATCTCACAATTTACAACATTCAATTCTGATATTTATAAAGATAATGGAGGCAAAATCAATGAATATTTAAGCCAAAATATTGTTTCTAAAAAACAAAAAAGAGAAATATGCAAAGGATCTGATCCTAGATTAGATTTACCTAAAGACTGTAGAGATTTACCTAGAAGAAATTATGGTAATTTAGATGATAATTGTTTTTCTGGAGATTGTTTCGGAGGCTTTGCAATTCCTGGAGAAAAATGTAATTGTGTAATTGGTAATTGTAAATGTAATGAAACATGTTATAATTCATATTCTAATCCATATCCTTCTTATTTAGAAGCTCCCCTTTTAAATCCAAGACCAATTCTCAATGCTCCAGTTCCTTTAGAAGTAAGAAAACTTGGGGGTAATTATTTAACTGTTGGTTACAAAACACCTTTATCTTTAAAAAATAAAATTATTTTACCTTCAAGTCATAAAAACGAATTCTTACTACCTTCTGAAAGAAACGTTAATGCAATGTTAAATGAATTTCCTCCAGGAGGAGTTAGCCCTACTCCTATGAATGGAATGCCGACTGGAATGCCCAACACTATGAATGGAATGTCAACTGGAATGACCAACCCTATGAATGGAATGCCTCCTATGAATGGAATGCCGAATGGAATGCCTCCTATGAATGGAATGCCTAATGGAATGACAAACCCTATGAATGGAATGCCTAATGGAATGCCTCCTATGAATGGAATGCCTAATGGAATGCAGCCTCCTATGAATGGAATGCCAACTGGAATGCAGCCTCCTATGAATGGAATGTCAACTGGAATGCCTCCTTCTTATCAAGATGATTCAGTTATTCCTTCTCAAAATATTAATGGTTATACTTTTAGATCTCAATCTCCACAAAAAAACATGGAGTTAAGAGATACACTTAAAGCTAGACTTCAACAAACAAAATTACAACTTTCTAATGCTACTGCAAATGTTGAAGCTGCAAGACAACAACTTAACTCTGCTACTACACCTGAACAATATCAAATTGCAACTAATAATTTAAATAATGCCATGAAAGAAATTAACACAATTAAAGAACAAGCAAAATCTCAAATTTCACAATATAATGCCCATGGTATTCATTGCAAGTCTAAACCTTTATCTACTAAAAATCCAACAGATAAATCAACAGCTGTTACAGCAATGAATATTGATTGTAACTCTGATATTTTACATAATTTAGATCCAAGTGTGAATTTTGTACATGTTAACACCGATAAAAAAAAACATTTGTGTACCAAATTATTAATTGTTTTACCAAATAAAAATAATATTAACAATAGTCATATGGTTACAATTCATAATAAATGTGGACATCCAGTTAAAGTGTATAGTTGTGATGGTATTATTAAACCTGACGGCACAAAAACTAAATCTGCAACAATTGTAAATCCTAGAAGTGTAAACTCCTTTGTTTATATGGAAGATATAGGATGGACGAAAACTAAAAATTTAGCTTAAGATACATAAAAAACAAATATATTTTTTTAATAAAATATATTTATAATAAAGAAAAAATTAAATATAAGAGACTGTAGAGCTTCTAATGAAATAATTATTTGCTATATGACAGACTAAAAAATAGAATCACCGATTTAAATTTATTAATTAGTTCTAATATATTTAATAAATCTAATCGATATTTATTAACCACTAAAAAAATTTTTCAAAATTTAAAAAATCTAATAAAAATGGAACATATTAATATTATTTCAACATCTAATAAAAGTTTAAACGAAAAACAAGAACAATCTATTGTACTTCTCCGTCACAAATAATATTTCAAGCCAACTTTTTTAAAAGCCTTATTGAAATACATATAACTTTTTAAACTTGGCTTGATATATTATCTGGGACGGAGTAGTCAATGATTGTAAAAAAGAATTAATTCTTGGAAGAAAAAAAGAAATTATTGCAATGCTTGAAAGATTTATGATAATTTCTCAAACTGGTTATAGGATAGGTTCTATAACCACTTCAGGAGGATAGAAGAAACCAAGATATGGATAGAACAATATTCATAACAGAAAAAAAAATCTTGATCAATTATTCCAAAGGAACCTGAACCATTATATTTAATTAAAAATATATTTTTTCTTGCTCAGTAGTAAAATTTTAAATTTATTCTCATCATTTCCTTCTATTGATATGTAATTTGAAGAAACAATTAATAGAGAATATGAGTTATCGCCATATTGATTATCTAAATTTTCTAAAAATAAATTTGTCAAATCATAAATATGTAATTCTTTAGAATATTTTATATCTAATAAAAATTTTGATAGTCTTTTTTTATCTTCTTTCTTTCCCATTTTTTTCAAAATAAAAAAATTATAATTATTCAATTTTTTTATTTATCTCAGAAATATATACTACTTTGTTTCACTACAATATATCTTATAATGATTTCTTTTACAGTGTAGTATATAATTTTCACAAAAAAAATGAATAATTTAAAAAAAAATTTTCAAACAAAATGTCCACTGAAATGTCTCTACAAGATAAATATGATGAGTTATCAAATAAATATTCTACAGTTTTAGAAATGATTGAAAAAATGGCAAAAACATTGGAACGTGTAGAATTTGCTTTAAACACTACCTCTACTTCTCAATCTAACAAAGAAGTTATTAAAAATACATTGAATAATTCATCTACTCCGATGGGAAGATTGTATTCTAATTTTAATTTAGATGAATCATTAATCAATAACTTTTTAACTTCTTATAATGGTATGATTGCTGGAAGTGCAGCGTCTTTACCATTTATTGATGATCAAGAAAACATTCCTGAAGATATCGATATTTGGGTTAAGGTTAGACCTTTTGAACCAAATTTCGATATCTTAAGAAATTTTGAAAATGAGAAAAAATATAGAATTTTAAATGCACTTGAACCTGATATTAAAAATGTTATGAGTGATTTTGATAAATTAATGGATAATGCAAATTATAAACAAATTTTTGAACATAGAGCTTATTTGGATAATGCCTTCTTTTATAAAGATGGTCAATTTAATGGTATTATTTATAAAATCAGATCCTATGAATACAAAGGTAAAAAAATTCAACTAATTTTAACTTATGTTGATCAAAAAGAAGTTTTGGAATCTTTTGATCTCAGCTTTTGTGCTACTTCGTGGAATGGCAAGGAATTCTTTTCTATGGATGAAGAATTAACTAAAAAAAAGATGGGATACAGATTGAGACCTGAATTTAATGAGAGAGAAAAGAACAGAGAACTTAAATATATTTCTAGAGGATTTACAATTGTGGAAAAGTAAATTAAATGTTTAATTAATTTACAAAAATTAATATATATTAGCAAAAATATATATTTTATAAGATAATATATAAAATTAGTGAATTAAAATAATTTTATATGAATAAATGAGTGATCTAAAAATGAATCGGCGATTAGTCCCACGTGTCCCACGATATGAAACCGAGTAGTATATATAATCTCTATAAAATTTTTTAATTAAATATTTTTTTCTATAAACTCTTATAAACTTTTTTAATTAAATATTTTTTTCTATGAACTCTTATAAACTTTTTTAATTAAATATTTTTTTCTATAATCTCTTATAAATTTTTTTTTTTAATTAAATATATTTTTTTATAAGATTTTATAAATTTTTTTTTTTAATTAAATATATTTTTTTATAAGATTTTATAAAGTTTTTTATAAATTGTTCCATATTATTTTTTTTTAATTCTCTTGTATATTACATTCTATAATCTACTTCAAATACTCCATTAGCTCTCATTCTATGAAAATAAAATTTAAGTTCTAAAGAAATTAATTTATTCATTTTAACTAAATAATTTAAACAATATGTTTCTGAATGAATGTTTTGTGTTTTACTATATTCTTTTAAAAATTTAAAAGCTTCTCCATAAATTATTCCATTCTTATAATTCGAGACAAAAAATCGATCATTTAAACCACCAAATTTATGAAAGTCTGGAGTATAAAAAATATCTTCATCTGAATATATATTTAAAGAATTTATTGGAAATTCATTGATCATTTTAAGATCTGGTCTACAAAATATAATATTATCATATTTAATCTCTGTATTTAATAACATTTGTGTCACTTGATATTTTGAATATAATGCACAAATGAAATTATCACAAGTTTTATAATCGTTATTCCAAGGATCTTTATGTGTTCTATATTCTTCCAATTTTAACATTTCTTTCACGTCATCTTGATTTTCAATCATATAATATTTAGGATTTAATAAATTATGTTCTTCAAAATCTAATTTTATATTAAATTCACTACTTCTTTCATTAGTATAAATTGAATCAATTTTATAAGTATGCATATAAATGTCATATTCAACATCATTTTTATTTAAAATATCTAAAAAATATAATTTTAATGAATCTATTGTATATTTTAAAGATCTTGTAAGTCCCCAAAAACATATTGCAATTTTTTTTTTCAATTTATATTTTTTATTAAAAATCCTTCCCTCTTTTTTTCCATAATTATACCAATGATTAATACATTCCAATTTTGTATTTAATTTTAAATGTGGATATTCTTCAATATAAAATTTCCAATCAAAATCTTCAGGACAAATAAAATATTCTCTTCCTTCCTTTTCACCATATTTTTTCCAATGTTCTTTTGCTTGATTTTCAGTTTTAAATCCTGCAAGTTGTAAATCCTCATATCTATTTATATATTTTTCCCAATCCATTTTTAAAATATTAAAAAAAATATTTTTTAATTCAAATACTAATCTAATTTAAATACCGAAATAATTGAAAAAATACTCAAGATTTCAAATAAAGCTTCTCCGGTTTTGACATTTTGTTTCTTAATTTATCTTACTTCTCCGTCCCAAATGTAGGGTCAAAAAAGAACGTTTTTTTTAAGCAATATAAAAATACATATAACTTTTTCAAAATTTGATAAATTAATCTGAAACGTAGTAGTAAAATTTATTTATAATTTTATACTACTCCGTTTCAGATCAATGAAGAACCAAGAAAATAGAACCTTCAGGTTCCTTCGGTAATTTATTTTTAGATCTTGCATATAAAAATATTTTTTTTACAAGTGTGATTTAATAATTTTACTTATTCATTAATATAATTTTTATGTGAACCAAGGCGCACACGGGAACCAAATGGTGGGACTGTTCCTTATTTTTTAAATTACAGAGAGCCTGAAGGTTTTCCTGATTAGTCCCTGACCCACACTAATATAAAACGGAGTACTACTAAAGTCTTTCCGGGCTATTAATGATTCTCTTAACCTTCAGGTTTTCCGTTTCAGATAATATGTCACACAGAAAGAGTGTACATCACCGATCTTCTTTTTAAATTTACTAGTATAAAGAAAAAATAATTTGTTTAAATTATTTTTTTTAATATTGAGATTATTTTTTATACAATATTTTTAAAATATCATTATAATATTTAAACTTATATGTATATTCTATAATATCTTTTTTAATATCATCTTTTTCTTGAGTAGAAAGAGAATCATAATCAAATCTATTTTCACAATAATGTAAATAAGAGTCAACACTTAAAAGTTCTTCTTCAAAATATATTTTTGCTAGATAAATTTCATTTTCTGAAAAATTATTAATAGAGACGTTATTTTTATCTGTACTTAAGAGATCGATAAGAGACATTTTATATTCTTAAAATTTTTTATTTTTTTTCAATTTTTTGAAAAAGTTATCTAGGTCTAGTATCTAACTAACTAGTATCTAACTAATTTAATGAATGAAACTAGTAGTTCTCCGTCCCAGATAAAAAAGAACATTTTTTTTTAAGTCACATAAAATTAAATATAAATTTTTTATGTTTTTATAAAAAATCTAATGTTTAGTTCTTCATTTTTATTAAAAAATTGAAAAAAAATTTAATTATATTACATTAAAAAATGGAAGAAAGTTTTATTCTAGCAAATTCAGAATCACATTTTAGAGAATATTTACATGGTGAAAAATATATTTCTTTTTTTTCAAATGCTAAAGAACCTTATAATAAACTATCTAATCTTCATGAAGCATTAATTAAAGTATTTTATAATAAATATATTTCTACAGAACATGCTTTTCAAAGTAGAAAATTTTTAGAGACAGATCAAGAAAGGTTTACAATCAGATCTGGGTTCAGAAGACTCATTTGAATTATTAAAAATAAATAAAGATTATTGGATGAAGAAAAAAAATATAGGAATTATTGCAAAAATGGCGACAAACCCTAAAAATATAAAATTAAAAAAAGATAAGAATTTCAAATCTAGTTGGAAACTTTGGAAAAAAATTTTAAAAGCAAAATTTAAAATTCCAGAATTCAGAGAAATACTGCTTTTAACTGGGGATTTATATCTTCTCGAGTTTTCAAGAAGTAGTAAAAAAATAGAAAGTTTTTGGGGTGGATTAATTGAAAACAATGTATTATATGGAAATAATATGATGGGAAAATATTTAATGAAAATACGAGATAAAATTAAATCTAAATAATTTTTTAAATATTACAGCTATTTTTCTATAGAAAATAGAAAAATATAAAAAATACTACTACTCCGTCCCAGATTAATTTATCCAACTTAAAAAATTTATGTTTATTTTTATGAGACTTTTAAAAAAATTGTTCTTTTTTATTTGGGACGGAGAAGTACTTCATTTCAGATAAATCGGTTATTAAAATTATTTTATTGTGTAAGTATAGATTTAATACTTATATTTATATAAATATTTATTTTTTAAATCACCAATTAGGGGTACTATATGAAATTAAGTCCTACTCCGTTTCAGATCAATGACGAACCGAACGGTTCCTTCGGTAATTCATTTTTAGATCACTTATTTATTCATATAAAATTAGGTCGCCTAGTTTTAATTCACTAATTTTATATATTACTGTATTGATATAAATATTTATGTGCGCCCTGGTGCACACGGGAACCATATGGTGGGACTGTTCTTTATTTTTCGAATCACCGATTAGTCCCTGTCCCACACTAATATGAAACGGAGTAGTATTATATTATTATTTTAAACCTGTTAAAATTTGAGACATTGTCTGATAGGCGACTATTAATATATTTTACCAAAATTTTATTTTTATTTTTGAAATTTAATTATATAATTTTTTAAACTTTCTATAAATCCTTCATTTGGATCTATTATAAATCTACATTTTTTTAATTTTTTAATTAATTCATGAAGAGTATAATTTTCTATATTTTTTGATATCATATAAGATAAAATTAATGTTGGGGATCGAGAAATACCTGCATAACAATGTAATAATATTTTTTTATTAGGATTTTCATTAATTATTTTATGAAAAGGTTCAAAAAAAACAGAAATATCAAAATCTTCCTCATCAGAAGCTTTAAAAAAAATTTTTTCGATATCTTTATATTCTTCTGTATAATTAATGAAATTTTTGTTATCATCAACAAATGGATTTTCATCCATTATACTAATAATAATATCAATTTCAAGTTCTTTTATTTGTTTAATTTTTTTTACACCACCTAAAGAAGTTAAATATAATTTATCATCAAAAATTGCATCATCAAAAATTATATTAGAAATTTTATATTGTTCTTCAATATGATCTTTATAACAAAACATTTTTTTAATTAATGATTAAAAAAATTATATTCAATTTTTTAATTAATCATTACTTCTCTGTCCCAAATAAAAAAGAACAATTTTTTTAAAAGTCATATAAATATACATATAACTTTTTCAAGTTGGATAAATTTATCTGGGACGGAGTAGTAATTATATTAATTAGACCATTATTACTAGTCCGTTTCAGATCAATGACGAACCAAGAAAATGGAACCAAGAAAATGGAACCAAGAAAATGGAACCAAGAAAATGGAAGCATTCGGTTCGCGGGAATCTAAAACGTCATTCGGTAATTTAAAAAAAAATATTTATATGAATAAATAATTTTAAGAATTAAATATAAACTTAAATATTAATACATAAAATTTCTGAATAATAAATTTTTTATATTAATAAATAACTGTTCTAAAAATGAATTACCGAATGGTTCCATTTTCTTGGTTCCATTTTCTTGGTTCGTCATTGATCTGAAACGGACTAGTAAATATATAATATACTACTCCGTTTCAAATCAATCGGTGATTCATTTTTACTTCACTTATTTATTTATATAAAATTATTTTAATTCACTAATTTTATATATTAATGTTTAAGTATTCATTTAATATTTATACTTATTAATACTTATAAATATTTATTTTTTGAATCACCGATTTATCTGAAACGGAGTAGTAAATTATTAATAATTTATATTGATCTTAATTTCTCATAAGTATAATTCTGTCTTTTGGATAAGATAAAAAAGTTTGAAACAATTTTCCTTTTGAATTAGTCAATATAATTTGAATGGTATTTAAAATGAGAGTCAATATCGAAAATTAAAGTATAATTACTCATTAAAGATTAAATATTTTTTTTGATTTGTTTTAATTGAGATTCAGAGACAAAAAATTTAAAAACATTTTCTTCAACATTTAAAGTTTCAGTTTTTGAGAAATATTTTGAATAAACTCAATAACTAGTAGTAGTCCATTTCAGGACAATGTGAGAATATGGAATCCTATAAAATTAACTTACTACTACTTCCGAAATAAAAAAGAACAATTTTTTTAAAAGTCATATACATATAACTTTTTTAAGTTGGATAGTTCAACAAAATATTATCTGGAACGGAGTCGTACAAATAAGACTCGCACTTAAAAAATTATATGCTGCAAAAAGTGAAAAAATTTTGTACTTCTCCGTCCCAGATAAAAAAGAACATTTTTTTATAAACTCATATAAAAATATATATAAATTTTTTAAGTTGGATAAATTAATCTGGGACGTAGTAGTATAATTACTCTGATAGAGAGAACCTAAAGGTTCTTTTATTTTTATGTAATAATTAAAATACTACCATAATTAAAATACCATAAATATTTTTTATCTAAATTTCCTTTTTTAATTTGTTTTAGGATTTGTTTTCTATCAAGTCTATTAATTTTTTCAGTATCATCTTCTAATTTTCTTTTTAATTCATTATAAAAATTTGAATTATTATATATTAAATCATTTACATGCTTATCTAATTCTTTAATTTCATCTAAAATTTTATCATATTTTTTATAATTTGTATTAGGTCTAATTATCTTTAAAATATATTCTAAAATTTTTTTTGTTTTTTTTATTTCTTCGTAAGAATTGAAAAATTTAATATATTTAGAATATGCATTTTTAACCATTGAAAATACACTGTCATCAAATAAATTATTCATAGGTAATTCTACTTTTAAAATTTCTTCTTTTTTGATATTCATTTCATTTTTTTCAACTTTTTTAGTTTCATATTTTAAAGCTTTACCTAAATTTTTTAAAAACCCCTTGGCCAAACCTGTATATAAATTTTTAATTCTTTTTTTTTCTCTAATCTCTTCGGTTATTTCATATTTATATTTTAAACTACCAAAAGAATCATAAAATGAAGTAAATGTTACTGGAATAGGAATGTCTCTATTAATATCTAAACCTATTATATTCATTTCTTCATTAAAATTTTTACAATATTTTTCACAATTTATGACATTTGAATCTTCAGGAGGTTGATCATAAAGAGGATCTTCTAGATCATTTTCAAAAATAAACTTTCTACAATATTGAATAAAATCATCAATATTAAAGTTTTTAGTTACTTCGTCATATGGTAAGAAATAATAAGTTTTTCCAGGTTCTTGTCTTTTGATTATTTCTATAGGATCTTCTGTTTTATTAAAATATTTTAATAATTTAGAAATAATATTAAAACATTTGAAATTTTTTGCATAATACATATCCATTAAAGAAAAACATAAAAGTTTATAAACATCACAAATTGGATTGCATTTATCTCTATAAATACCATATTTATCCATACTTTGTGTTCCAGTTTTACCGTAATGAATAGTTCTTCCATCTTTAGTGTATTCTTCAACATGCGATGTTCCAAAATCAATTATAGTAACAATAATTCCATAGGATTTAATATATTCTTTACCTTTAGATGTAAAATATGGAATATAAATATCATTTTCTGAAACTTTTCTTAAAATTCCATTTTCAGTATGTAAATCATAATGTGTAAATCCACATCTTAAAATTGCTTCTCTTAAAGCTAAAAGAGTTTGTAAATAGTACATTATAAATTCATTCGGATTGCAAGTTTTATTGAAAGTTGAAAAATCAATACCCGGAGAAACATTTTCATATATAGCATAATCAACTGCAAGATTATGTTTATTACACCAAGCTAAAACTTCTTTTTTCCCTTTTTCTGAAGAATCAATAAAAGGTTGCGAACAGTGAACCATGCCATAAATATTTGCAAAATTAGGAATTGCCATGCCATATTTCATTCCATTTTTTTCCCTAACTGGTAAAGGATTTCTTAAATTATTTAGTCCCATAAAAGCTACAGATACTTCATGTAATAACTCATTATTTGTAGGATCCCTTGGTGCTTTAACAATAAAAAAGTTATCTTTATCTTTTAAACTTGCAGTTAAAGCAAAACCATTAACAGATTCAGCACCAATTTGTCTTAATTTTGTAATAAATTCTCTAATTCTTTCATTACCAGAAAGTGAATTTTCGCCAGTGTAAACAGTAAAAGAACTTGAAATACAAGTTAAAACTTTCATAAGTTCACCATTATAATAATTTTCATTAATTTCATTTTTTAAAGTTTCTGGATCTAAATTGTATAAATATGGAATTAAATCTTTTGAATCAATACCATCAGGACAAGATTGATAAGAAGTTAAAAATTCACTTTCAAGTTTCATTTGTTCTTTAACTGAAATATAATAATCTCTTTGAACTGAACCTTTAGATTGTCTTTCACCTTCAAGAGCAATATAATCTAAAATATCTTGTGTTGTAATATTATATCTTTTTTTAGACATCTTTTTTTATTGTTAAAAAAAAATAATTTAAAAATTATTTATAAGATATCGAATAAATGAATTTTTTGAAAAAATCAGTGACTTTGTGTACAAATCTGTCCTAATAAAAATACACTTAAATATAAATATAAGCTTTTCAACTTGTGTTTGACACCTCGTCTCACACTAATATATTGAGTCGTACTACTCCGTCCCAGATTAATTTATCCAACTTAAAAAAATTATATTTATTTTTATATGAGTTTTAAAAAAAATGTTCTTTTTTATTTGGGACGGAGAAGTAGTATTTTTCTAAAATTGAATTAAAAAAAAAATTATTAATTAAAAAAACATGAATTATAAAAATATACATAGTATTCACAAATTTCTTTTTAATTTCAAAGATGATAAAAATTTTGTGATTGAATTTTTAAAAAACTTTTTTGAATTTTACGGGGATAAATTAAATTTACCTTATAGTAATCAAGAAGAAAAAGAAATTATTGTATGTAAAATATTAAATAAAAAAACTATTAAAAATTATCCAGAATACAATAAATTCAGGTCCGGACAAAAATTTAATTTAAATGATATCGGCCCAAAAAAAAGAAAAGTTTTGTATTTTATGTCTTTATTATACGGATATATTTGGTATACAGAAATCTCAAGTACTTTTGAAAAATTAGGTTATGAATATAATAATTTTTTTGATGATGATGAAAATAGAAATAAATTTTTTTCTTATAAATTTTTAAAGTCTAAAAGATTAGATAACCTAGATTATTATGATTTAATTGAAAATAATGATAATATTTTAGAAACAAAATACCGTTTAAAAAATGAATGTAAATTTTATAAATCAGGTGTTACTTCTCCGTCCCAAATAAAAAAGAACAATTTTTTTTAAAGTCATATAAAAATAAATATAACTTTTTTAAATTGGATAAATTAATCTGGGACGGAGTCGTACAGATCATCTTATGGATATGACTTTTGTACCTTTAATTTAAAACTAATCAGGTTGAGCGTCCTTAAAAAAATACTAGCAAAATATTTTTTTACTTTTTATACCATATGAATTTTTAAGGAAATTGTTTACAACTCCGTCCCATTTTAATTTTCCTAACTTTTTCTTAAACCACTCAAATTTTAATACAAACATTTTGACAGAATGAGAAAATTAATTTGGACAGAGTAGTACATTAAAATTTATTTTTCAACCCAGTATAGAAAAAATCTGAATCAAATATATAGTCTGGTGTCAGATTTTTTTCTTCACTTTTTAAAGTATATAAATTATTACTTAAGGATCATACTTAAAAATTTATATGTCTTTTAAACAATTATTACGTCAATAAATAAATATTGACATAATAATTTTTATCAAAACCTGACATATTGTCTAAACTTGACTAGTAGCACCTTACTGGTCCAGTTCAGATAAATTGATTTTTCAAAAAATCAATTTTTATATTTAATTATATGTGAAGAAAAATATCTGGATCAATTGATTTGAACTGGACCAGTACTCTGTTTCAGAACAATTGGTAATTTAAAAAATAAGGAACCAAATGGTTCCAGTGTGTACCAAAGCGCACATAAATATTTATATAAATAAATTGACGTAATAAGTATTAAATGTATACGTGTACTTCTCCGTCCCAAATGTAGGCTCAAAAAAGAACAATTTTTTTAAAAGTCTCATAAAAATAAACATAAATTTTTTAAGTTGGATAAATTAATCTGGGACGGAGTAGTACAGTAATATATAAAATTAGTGAATTAAAATATTTTTATATGAATAAATGAGTGATCTAAAAATGAATCACCGATTGATTTGAAAAGGAGTAGTACAAAAGTAATATTTAATAATTTATATTAAATATTTTTTTTAAAATTTTTAAGAAATTAATCAACAGGAGAAAGAGTATATCCTACTGGAACTTCAAAAATTTCAATTTCTGAATCTAAAAATCTAATAGGCGGTTTAGTCCATTTTCCATTCTGTCTAACCGCTGATTTTTGAATAATAAATTTCAATCGGCCATTATTTTCAAAAATAGATCTAATTTCAGATACAAATCCAGTTGAATTTTCAATTAAATAGTAATTCATATGTTTTATTTCTCTCATGAAAAATATTTTTTAAATTCAATTTTTTGTAAATTTCATTAGAATATCTTTTTTTATAAATAGGTGAAGAATGTATTTTTCTATTTTTTTGACATTAAAAAAGATTTTGGAAAAATGTTAAAAATTTTAAGTGAAAAAATAAGTTACAAAAAACAAAAAAATTAACATTCTTGATTAGTTAATCGACGAAGAAATTCATTATATAAAATTTAACTAAAAATAAAAAAAATTTAATGCTACTCCTTTTCATGTAAATATTTATGTGAGCTTCGGTGCACACGAGAACAGTCCCACCAATATGGGTCCTTTTATTTATATGAAACACCAAAGAAACCAATAGCCTTTAGGTTCCCGCGAACCGAATGGTTCCATTTTCTTGGTTCGTCATTTATTTGAAACGGAGTAGTAATATTTTTTTAAATAAACATAAATTGCTGTAAAGTATGGTTTAATCTTCTAATTTTTTCATATTTCATCAAAAATTATCCAACATTCAAAAATAAGTTTTTTTTTTGGTAAAACCCACCACTCTGTTATAGTTTCTTTATTAAATCTAAAAAAGTAAAGTGAATTACTTCTTTCAGATTTCATAAATCCTCTAGTTGAATAAGTATCATAATTTTCAGAACTTAAAATGTGCTTATTTAAAAATAAACTCATACTTCTCCGTCCCAAATAAAAAAGAACATTTTTTTCATTAATCACTTAAATATAAATATAAATTTTTTAACTTGGATAAATTAATCTGGGACGGAGTAGTATATGATAAATTAATAAAATCATATGTTTTTGATAAGAGATCATCAACTTTTGTAGCTGAAAATTTATGATAGTCACATTTTAAATCTTTTGTTAAGTTCTCAATATCTGGTGTAGTTTTAAAATCTGTTTCTGTCCATAATTTTTTCAAATATAAACTATCCATTTTGTTTTTAATATAAAATTTTTTTTTAATTCATTTTTTTTAATTTTTTTCACCAACAAATAAAATGTTCTATCCCAGTAGAATTTAAATATAACCATCTTCCCCAAATCCATCCAATAAGATAAAAAATATTAAGGAGTATTCTATAACTAATCTTTTCATGTCCATAATCTGAACTTATAGCAAAAATAAATATTTCATATAAAACTAAAAAAATTAAGCTATACTCAATACATATTGATAAAGGACCAAAAATAAGGCCCATAAAAAGTGAAAATAAAATCCCAAACCATAAATCACTAAATATAGATACTGAAAAATCTTTCAGATGATCTATCATTTTATTATAATATTAAAATTTGAAAAAGAATTTTAAATAAATTTATTTTTTCAAAATGGAAGAAAGAATCAAATTTTTAGAAGAAAAATTAAATATTCCAGAAAAAGCTTCAGAATCAGACATTAAATTTGTTATGATGTGTCCTATATGTTTTAGAGAAAATAAATCTTGTATAGTTAGAATTAAAGCTATATCAAATTGTTTAACCAAAAAAAGAAAATACAATATTGCTTGTATATGTAGTAATAATCACACATTTGATAATATTTCTGTTAAATTAATTGATAAGAACGAAATATTTTTACAAAGGGATAACGAATATAAAGATGGTAATTACTACTCCGTCCCAGATTAATTTATCCAATCTGTCAAAAAAGTTATATGTATATTTATATGACTTTTAAAAAAATTGTTCTTTTTTGAGCCTACATTTGGGACGGAGAAGTATGATTTTTCTAATTAAAAAAATTTAATAAAATATATTTTACTATTCCAGTTCAGGAAAATCCTTTAGGATTCATATAATTATATTCCTATAATTATGTTAGGTTTTGAAAAAAATTTTATTTAAATATAACTACGAAGTGTTTAAAAAACATATAAAATATTAGTTAAGGATCGGAATTAAAAATTTATATGCTTAAAAAGTGAAGAAAAAGATCTGGTAAAACTTTTTCGGCGTACTACTCCGTTTCAGATCACTCAATTATTCATATAAAATTAAGTCGCCTACTTTTATATGAATAATTGAGTGATCTGAAACGGAGTAGTAGTATTTATTTGAAATGAACTAGTAGTTTTTTTATTTTAGAAAGTTCTTTTTTTACACCATTAAATTCTTTTTCCATATTATTTAATTTAATAGATGATTCAATATTTCTTTGAAGTAAATATTCAATTCTTGTTTCCATTTTTTTTAAACTAATAAATTTTTTATTATCATTAATTGTATATCCTAATTTCTCCATTCTTAAAAAAGCATCAGAATTTTCATCAAATGTATTATTTTTTACACTCTTTTTAATATATTTAATATCACATATGCATTTTTTACATAATGTTTTATCTTTGCCATAAAAATTATCTTGATTATTTGTTTTACACCATCTACACAAATATTCTTTGTATTCTTTTCTTTGAATTGACATATTTTTAATTTTCAGATAATTTTTAACATAAATTCAAATTCTTAAAATCTAATATAATTTTATAATATTCAACTATATGTCAGGCAAAATTTTTTTCCTGACTTTTTAATACTCCGTTTCTTGGTTCCTTCGGCGATTCAGTTTTACATGATTCAATTATTCATATAAAAATATTTCTATCTTATATTTTATTTTACAACTGTAATTTAATAATTGTTACGTCAAATTATCCATATAAATATTTATGTGCGGCTTGGTGCACACGGGAACCAAATGGTGGGACTGTTCCTTATTTTTTGAATTACCGGATGGTTCCATTTTCTTGGTTCGTCATTGATCTGAAACGGAGTAGTAGTAAATTTTTAAGTAAACTCTTTATCGTTAAACATAAATGTACATATTATTATTTTTTTTTTTGAACTTGACTAGTAGTAATTAAAAAATAATATCAAAAATATTGTTTTTGAAAATCAAACAAATAAAATTTATATGAATTTAAAAATTTTATCACTTTAAACAAACATAACGTTTTTAAATTCAAACCACAAATTCAAACCAAAAATACATAGTGAATAAATATATTATACATATTTATTTATTACATATTTTTATACTAAAATTATTTAAAAAAAAATATTGAGTGAAGTAAAAAAAAATAATAGAGAAAATATAAAAAATAAAGAAAAAATAAAGATTTAATAACTGTACGTTTTTTGGAAAAGTTTTCAAAAATTTCCAAATATAAATATTTAATTAATATATACTTAATTATTATAAACATTGATAACAATTTATGTTCCCTTAAAAATATTTATGTTGATTAAAAAAAAAATCTAAAAATTAAATTTACTAAAATATTAATTAGAAGATATAATTTTTAAAAAGGTGGACGATATATACACTTAATTTGCTTCTACCACTCCAGCTTCCCCTTTATAAATTTTATTATATATCCGGGGCACATTTAGTGTAACTTAACTAATTGAAAATAATAAGAATGTTGACTAATTTTAATTTAAGAATAAAGTCCAACTGTTACACCTTTTTTGTTTTTAAATATATTATTTTCAATTATTTACTTAAAATTTATAAAATATCCAGCGAATTTAAAAAAAAATTATACTACTTCTCCGTCCCAAATAAAAAAGAACATTTTTTTTAAAATTAATATAAATATACATATAAAATTTTCAAGTTGGATAAATTAATCTGGGACGGAGTACTACTCTGTTTCAGATCAATTTTTTTGGTTCCTTCGGTAATTTATTTATTCATACTAGTCTATTTCAAATACGACGACAAAGTTGGTCCAGATCTTTTTCTTCAGTTTTTAACCATATAAATTTTTAATTAAAAAGCTTATCCTTAAGTAATATTTTATATGTCTTTTTAACACTTATTACGTTAATATTTACATATAAATAAATTTTTAATCAAAACACAATTTTATAGGAATCCTAAAGGATTCTCCTGAACTGGACTAGTATAAAATTAAAAAAATTTGAAAATCAAACAAATAAAATTTATATGAATTTTTTAATTTTATCACTTTAAACAAACATAACGTTTTTAAATTCAAACCACAAATTCAAACCAAAAATACATAGTGAATAAATATATTATATATATTTATTCATCACATATTTTTATACTAAAAATATTTTTTAAAAAATATTGAGTGAAGTAAAAAAAAATAATAGAGAAAATATAAAAAATAAAGAAAAAATAAAGATTTAATAACTGTACGTTTTTTATAAAAGTTTCCAAAAATTTCCAAATATAAATATTTAATTAATATATACTTAATTATTATAAACATTGATAACGATTTATGTTCACTTAAAAATATTTATGTTGATTAAAAAAAAAATCTAAAAATTAAATATTAATTAGAAGAATAAAAATTTTAAATTATATACTAGTCCAGTTCAGGAGAGGATTTATATAATTATGTCAGGTTTTCAAAAAAAATTAAGTATATGTAAATTTATGTTTAAATATTTTTAAGTGATATAAATACTTTATTAAAATCTATATGGTTTTAAAAAGTGAATAAAAAATCTTCCCTAACTTTGTCGTCGTATTTGAAACGGAATAATATGTCTTTTAAACCTGACATATTGTGGGACTATCTGAACTGGACTAGTACGACTCCGTCCCAGATAAAAAAGAACAATTTTTTTTAAAGTCATATAAATATACATATAACTTTTTTAAGTTGGATAAATTAATCTGGGACGGACTAGTACTCTGTTTTAGATAACTCATTTATTTATATAAGATTATTTTTATTTAAATTTTTAATATATTATGCTATAAGTTTAGTATATATTTTACACTTAATTATAAATTTAATACTACTCCGTTTCATATTAGTGTGGGACAGGGACTAATCAGGAGAACCTTCATGCTCTCTGTGATTTAAAAAAAAATAAGGAACAGTCCCACCATATGGTTCCAGTGTACACCAAGCCGTACATATATATTTATATGGTTGAATTGCCGTAATAATTATTAAATATAAGCTTAAATAATAATACGACTCAGTCCCAGATAGTTCAACAAAATATTATCTGACATATTGAAAAAGTTATATGTATATTTATATGACTTTTAAAAAATTGTTCTTTTTTGAGCCTACATTTGGGACGGAGAAGTACATAAAATTAATGAATAATAAAAAATTTATATGAATAATTGAGTGAAGTAAAAATGAATTACCTATTGATCTGACACATTGAAAAAGTTATATGTATATTTATCTGGAATGGAGTCGTATTGCTTTATTTTTATCATTAAATTTTTTATATTATTTTTAAGTGTATTCTTATATGTAGAATTTTGTTTTCGATTACTTATTCAAGAACTGAATTTTTGTTGAAATTCATCACTTATTTTATCACTTTATTTTTTTAAGAATTTTCGAAAACTTTTTTTTTAATCAAAAAATAATTACACACAAAATAATTATTTAAGTGTATATAGACATTATTTACACTTAATATTTTTAATTTATTTTTATCAAGTGTAAATAATATTAAAATTGAATAAAATTAACAGTAAAGAATATATGAATAATTTTAAAAAAATATTTTTGAGTGAGAGTAAGTTAGAAAAACGAAATTACAATAAGAACTTTTTTTCTTCACTCATCTTCACTGAAGTATATTTTGAGTCTGTTTTTAGTTTGAAAATAAAACTCTAACTCATCTTCACTGAAAAAAAAATAAAAATAAAATTTTCAAAATTACAATAAGAACATTTTTTCTTCACTCAACTTCACTGAACAATATTTTGAGTATGTTTTTAGTTTGAAAATAAAACTCTAACTTACTTTCACTAAAATTTAAAAAAACGAAATTACAATAAGAACTTTTTTTCTTTACTCATCTTCACTGAACTATTTTTTGAGTCTATTTTTAGTTAAGAAAATAAAATGTAACTTACTCTCACTAAAATTTTAAAAAACAAAATTACAATAAGAACTTTTTTGGAAAAAAAATTAAGTGACAAAATTATTTTTTTAGTGTGTTTTTAACTAATCTTTACTAAAAAAATAAAAAATAAATTATTTATTTTTTCTTTAATATAAATGGATTACTATATTTATATTATCATTGCAATAATTATATCTATTATATTATGTCTTATTAGACCTATTAGAAAAGATTTAGATCCTTCTGAAAAAAGTATTATAACTGGTTCAATTGGATGGTGTTTAGTAATATATGGGTTAATGGCTGGATTTAGTATAAATATATTTTACAATAGATATTTAGAAATAAGAAATACTTTTATAACTGAAATTACAAATTTACAATTGACATACAGATATTTTAAAACATTACCAAATTCTGAAAATGTTATTCTTTCAATAAAAAATTATTTAAAAAGTATTTTTACAGATTTATTACCAAATTTAAAAAATAAAAAATATAGCGAAAAATCAGAACAACTTTATAGAGATATGGACAATGAAATTATAAAATATCTTAATTCTAATCCTAATATTTTTGTGAATAATATTTTAATTAGAATGGGAACAGATCAAAAAATTAAAAGACTTGTTGATGAAATAAATGATGGAGAGTATTATATTAATATTTTAATTTTTCTTTTTATTATCATTCTTATTCCTTTATGGTTATCTTCCGTAATAGATAAATATATTCAATTTATAATAGATGCATGTATATTAATAATTTTAATTTCTGCATTATATATTTGTATTATTCTAAATAATGTTTTTGATGATAGCCCAATAAGTATAAAAATGCAAGGCTATCAAGACTTATTAGATGAGATGGAAGATAATGAGAAATTTGAAAAATAAATCTATTATTGTATTTTTATATGGTTTTAGTGTGAATAATTGTTCAAATTATAAAAAATTAAGCGATAAATATTATTTAAAAAACTAAATCTAAATAAATAGTTGTTCAAGATTATCAACTATTTGAATATATCTAAAGTTTTATGTAAAAATTTTTATACTATCTGAAATGTAGTAATATTTTTTTCAGTTTTTTCTAATACTACTCCGTTTCAGATAAATTGGTAATTCAAAAAAAAAATATTTATATCAATAAATAAGTATAAGTATTAAATGTATACTTATAGAATAATATATAAAATTAGTGAATTAAAATAATTTTATATGAATAATTGAGTGATCTAAAAATGAATTACCGATTGATTTGAAACGGAGTAGTACAAATGAAACAAATGGTTATAAGATTAGATAAAAATTCTAAATATTTATATAATACATTTAAAACAACCGCAAGTATTGATTTTGAAAATTCAGGAAAGAAAATATCGGACTATCTTGTCACAATTGATACCGGATGTAATATTACTGAATTGTTCCCTAAAAAAATATGGGATTTTGAGAAAGAAGAATTTAAAAATAAAATTGAAAATATTTTTTATGGAGATTCTTTTGAAAAAGAATTTTTCTTTCTTAATGGAAATATTTCAAACGTTTTGGAATCTAATATTTTAACTGTAGGAGGAATATGTAAAAAAAATGTTATTGAATTTAATGAACCAATAAAAATAAGTTTAGAAAATTTAAACCCAGTAGATTTATATTCATTTGCTGTTCCATTAAATAATGATGATGAAGACGAATATTATTCTAGTCCTTTGATAGGATTAGATATAATTACACAATATAATGTAAATATTACAACAAAAAATAAAAGACCAATAATGACAATATCTGATATTGAAGATGATGATAATAGTTCTGTTGATTCTAATACATCAAGTATTTCAAGTAGTTTTAAAAATTTATTTAAAATAAACAAATAAATATATATACTTAAATATTTTATTTAATTTATATTTTTCATATTAAAAATGACAGCTAAATATATAATTCTTAAAAAAAACATTTTAACATACTTCTTGAATAGTTTGAAAATTCTTCTGATACTTGAAAGAATTTTAGAGATTTTAATAAATACCTGGAATTTAAAAAACATCATACTTAACAATTTATTAAAATTATAGTATATTTGTTAAGTATGATGTTTTTTTAATGTATATTAATAATTTTAATTTCTGCATTATATATTTGTATTATTTTAAATAATAAAAATGCAAGATTTATTAGATCAGATAGATGAAGATGAAAAAATTTTAAAAATAAAATGACAGCTCAAATCAAATATATAGTGCTTAAAGAAAATGATTAAATTGTCCAGTTCAGATAAATTGGGTTTTCAAAAAAAATTAAGTATATGTACATTTTGTTCAAATATTTTTAAGTAATATAAATACAAACTTAAAAATAAAGATTTTACTTAAAATTTTATATGAAATAAAAAGTGAATAAAAAAACCTGGCCCAATTAAGTCTACTATTTGAACTGGACTGTTACTTGAATTTTTTGAAAATTCTGCTGATACTCCATTTAATGTAAGAATGTTAGAAATTTTAATAAATAGCGAAAACTTTAATCTAAAAAAAGAAGAGTTTAATGAAATGTATGACTATATTACAAATTCAGGTGAAGGTGCATACTATATTTATTCTTTGCTTTCTAATTATTTTTAAGATTAATAAAAATATACTACTCCGTTTCAGATAAATGACGAACCTTCAGGTTCCTTCGGTGATTCAAAAAATAAGGAACAGTCCCACCATAAGGTTCCCGTGTGCACACCAGGGCGCACATAAATATTTATACGTATTAATAAGTATAAATATTAAATGAATACTTAAACATTAATATACAAAATTAGTAAATTAAAAGTAGGCGACCTAATTTTATATGAATAAATAAGTGAAGTAAAAATGAATCACCGATTTATTTGAAACAGAGTACTAGTCCAGTTCAGATAGTCCCACAATATGTCAGGCCAGATCTTTTTCTTCACTTTTTTAACCATATAAATTTTTAATTAAAAAGCTTATACTTAAGTAATATTTTATATGTCTTTTAAACAAGTCTACTTATATTTACATATAAATAAAATTTTTCTCAAAACCTGACATATTATTTGAACTTGACTAGTACTTCTCCGTCCCAAATAAAAAAGAACATTTTTTTTAAAATTAATATAAATATACATATAAAATTTTCAAGTTGGATAAATTAATCTGGGACGGACTAGTAGTATTTTACTAAAATATATTTGTTAAGTATAAAAATACAAGACTTATTAGATGAGGATGAAAAAATTGAAAAATAAAATAAATTTTTTTAAGATTAAAATTATGAACACAGTTTTAATTGGTAAATGTATGCACGTCAATCCGACAGAAGAACAAAGATTGGAAGCTAAGAAATATCAGAATGACCTTAATGAAAAATTACAAAAGTTAGATGATAAAGCATATGAAATTCTTTATATTTGTCAAGCAAATCATAAACATATGAATATCGATGAAATAGATCACTATGTTGACGAACTTACTGAGCTTCAAAATCAACGTATAAAATTAACTGGAGGAAGATTTAGCTATCCCCTCCAAATTCTTACAAAGAATTTTTTGAAATACTTAGAGGTTTTATGGATTCAAAAGTACCAAACTGGTACAAGATACCAGTTACACTTTTAAATACAGAAGTTGTAAATGGATTTGCACTATATGAGCTGGAAGAAAATCCAGATAAACCACTATATTGGTATACTGATTTCTTAGAGTTGGAAGATCTTTATAATACTCCAAATACAATGACAAAAAAAGAATTTATGGAAAAATATGATGAAGAAGCTTGCTCTGACTGGTCTAAACAAGATGAATGCGGTGAATGTGGAAATGCAAGTATATTTTCCAGAGAAGCTAATGGAGCAGCTTTATATAAATTACCATATTCACATGCTTTGATCTTTAGAACAATTGAAATGGGGTGTTGTAATCGTATGGAATCAGTGAAATATAGTAATACTATATGTGAGTATGTTAAAAGAAAGTTATCTAATAAAACTGATGAAGTAGAAAAACCTATTTTCATAAAAATTGATATACAAAAAAACATAGATATTTGGAATAATAATTTGAACATGACAGCTGAATATATAACACTTAAAGAAAATCATTTTAATATACTTTTTGAATATTTTCAAAATTCTTCTGATACTCCATTTAATGAAAAAATGTTTCAAATTTTAATATATAGTGAAAACTTTAATCTAAAAAGAAAAGAATTTAATGAAATGTATGACTATATTACAAATTCAGGAGAAGGTTCATACTATATCTGTTCTATGCTTTCTAATTATTTTTAAGATTAATAAAAATACTAGTCCAGTTCAAATAAATTGGGTTTTCAAAAAAAAATTAAAAATATGTAAATTTATGTTTAAATATTTTTAAGTAATATAAATACAAAGTTAAAAATTTTACTTAAAATTTTATATTACTTAAAAAGATCTGGCAAAATTAGTCCCACTATATGAACTTGACTATTATATTTTACTAAAATATATTTGTGTAAAATATCTGATGTTCTGTAATATAAAATTTTTGTTACTACTCCGTTTCAGATCAATCGGTAATTCATTTTAAATTCACTCAATTATTCATATAAAATTATTTTAATTAACTAATTTTATATATTAACTTATAAGTAAGGATTTAATGTATTAACTTAAATATTTATATAAATATTTATTTTTTGAATCACCGATTTATTTGAAACGGAGTAGTACCTTTTAATAACATTTTTTAAATTTTAAAAAAATTATTTTAAGTGTATATTTGTATGAATAATTTTGTTGTTGATTACTTAATCGAGAAAGGATTTTTTCTTGAAAAAATACACTTAAAATTTCACTTATTTTTTTTTACAAAATTTTAAAAAACTATTTTTCTAAAATTCAAAAAGATGAAAATTAATTAAAAAATTATAATTACAAAAAATGGAAACTTCGGAAGCACTTTTTGAAAAACATTGCGGTAAAATTATTAGATTGAAATACCCAGATTACCCTTTAGATTCATGGGGAGAAGGTTGGGTAAATACACTTAAAGAACATAATTTGGATTATAAAGATTGTTTAATGTGTTTTATTATTTCTGATAAAATAAAAGATGAAGAATGGAAATCTCATAGACATATTGAATTTAGAATTACTTTTTTATTTGAAAATGATTTTGCAATACACTTTAATTCTGATTATGGTTGGATAAAATATAGAATGCCAGATTTTAACAGATCTTTAAGAAGTTATGAATTAAATAAAAATACTAATGAATGTAATATGTATGTAAAATGAATTGGTTATAATTTTTTTTATTTTATCTTAGAAAAATATTTTTAAATTATAAAAATATTATAACAATACAAAAATAAATGTCAACTTGTCAAAATCCTTATACTTCTCAGTTACCTACTCCTTCAAGAACAAATCCAGAGGAAAATAATTGTTTAGGTATTGGATTAAATTTAGATCAATGGGAAAATTATTGGATTAATGCAGGAAATACTCATACAAATTGTACAACTCTGTTTTCAAATAAAATTTTTTCCGGTCCAAATAGATCTTATAACCAAACAGGATTTACAGAAGTTATGGAAGATTTTGATTATATATTTTCAACTTATTTATCTCCAGTGACTCCTAATAATCAAAAAGGAGGACATATTATAGGTGTTCCGGGCCAAGCTGGTTATGATGATTTTCAACAAATTTTAGTTTCTGCTTGTTCAGATAATCCTCAATTTTCTCTTCAAGGTGCATGTCAAATGGCAGCTTCAAAAATTTGTTTAAATTGTAATTTAGATCAAATAACTTCTAATAGAGATCTTTTAAAAATGTGTGGATGTCAAAAAAGTTCTTTACAAAATATTCCTCAATATCAAAATATCCCTAAAGCTTGCGATCCATTATGTATTCAAGAACAAATTTCAAAAAATAGAAATGTTAATACAGGTGTTATAGAAAGTTGTACATCTAATGTTTGTGTTATAAATAATGTTTCTATAACTGCTACAGAGTCTACAGTAGGTGGGATACAATTTACTCAACTTTGCCCAAGTTGTACGGGAAATGCGGGATGTATATGTATTGTAGATACTACAATTCCATCAATAGGTAAAGCTGTTGGATTAAGTAATCAAACGACATTTAATCAATTTTGTGGTTCAGAATCTGTTTGTTTAACAATCGACAATGCAACACAAAATTCAACAGTCGTCCCATGTCAAAGTACAGATATAGCTAATTTAAAAGCAGAAACTTTTTGGTTTCCTGTTCCAATTTGGGTTTGGATTATTTTAGGATTTTTAATCTTAATTTTTATACTTGTTTTAATTGCAGCTAATTACGCGGGGTATAATCAGAAAGTAACGGAGATAACAAATAATACTGTTCCACCTCAAGTTCAAATAAATTGAAATATACTGCTCCGTTTCAGATAAATCGGTGATTCAAAAAATAAAGAACCACTTGGTTCCCGTGTGCACCAGGGCGCACATAAATATTTATACTACTCCGTTTCAGATCAATCGGTAATTCATTTTTAGATCACTCATTTATTCCTATAATATTATTTTAATTCACTAATTTTATATATTAATGTATAAGTATTAAATGTATACTAGTCCAGTTCAAATAAATTGGGTTTTGAGAAAAAATTTATTTATATGTACTACTCCGTTTCAAATAAATCGGTGATTCAAAAAATAAATATTTATATGAGTAAATAAGTGTAAGTATTAAATGTATACTTATACATTAATATATAAAATTAGTGAATTAAAATAATTTTATATGAATAATTGAGTGGAGTAAAAATGAATTACCGATTGATCTGAAACGGAGTAGTAAATATAAGTAGACTTGTTTAAAAGACATATAAAATATTACTTAAGGATAAGCTTTTTAATTAAAAATTTATATGGTTAAAAAAGTGAAGAAAAAGATCTGACACAATTTATCTGAACTGGACTAGTACTTATACTTATTTATTGATATAAAAATTTATTTTTTGAATCACCGATTTATTTGAAACGGAGTAGTACTTATTAATAAGTATAAATATTAAATGAATACTTAAACATTAATATAAAAAATTAGTGAATTAGAATAATTTTATATGAATAAATAAGTGAAGTAAAAATGAATCACCGATTGATTTGAAACGGAGTAGTATACATTTGAGACGGACTAGTACTTCTCCGTCCCAAATGTAGGCTCAAAAAAGAACAATTTTTTAAAAGTCATATAAATATACATATAACTTTTTTGACAGATTGGATATTTCAACAAAATATTATCTGGGACGGAGTCTTACTTTTTTTTAAATTGTTTAAAAAAATGAAATAAAAAAAATAAAAAAAATTTCATTATTAAAATGGTAAAAATACAAAAGGCACCAGAATATTTTATCAGAGTATTTTCTGATAATAATCCTTCTGAGGAAGATTTTCAAAAAGTTATAAAACTCGAAAAAGGAAAATTAGAAATTGGAACAATTCTTGATTTCTTGGATGGTGAAAATCAAGATGAGTTAAATATATTAAAAAATCTTTTTCTTGAGTTAAAAGGTTCAAATGCAGATGTATTTTATACTTATTTAAATAATTTTGAATATTATCAAAAAAAAATTTTTTTTAGAATTATTGAAAAAATTGAAGAACATAAAAACAAAATGTATAAAGAAATTAAACCTTATTTTAATAAAAAAATACCAAAAGTTCTTTTTTTATATGTACTTATAGATAGGATGAAAGATTTAAATGAATCTTTAGGTATTTTTGATATTGATGTTTTAGATATTTTAAATACAAATGGAGAAAGATTTTCCTTTTTAGATTCATCGCCAAGATATATTTTACTTCAAAAAATAGAAGAATTAACAGAGTAATTAGTTATTTAAAAAAATTTTTAGGTAAATATGTTATATAATTTAATATATTTTTAAAAAATTTAGAAAAAACAATTTAAAAAAACATGTAATATACTGTTATAAAAAGTACGACTCCGTCCCAGATAAATTTATCCAACTTTAAAAAATTATATGTACTTCTTTTTCCCAAATGTAGGCTCAAAAAAGAACAATTTTTTTAAAAGTCATATAAATATACATATAACTTTTTCAATGTGTCAGATAAATTAATCTGGGACGGAGTCGTATCATTTTTAAAAAAATTGTTCTTTTTTATTTGGGACGGAGTTTTAGACGTAATTATATTTACTGGTCCATTTCAGGAGGTACCGGATGGTTAAAAAACCCGAGATCCTATAAAATTGAAACAACTTAGAAAAATAAATTATGTATGTTAAAAACATTAATTATAATTCATATAAAGAGTAGCCGCACTAAATTAAATGTTTATAATTTTAAGTTGATAAATAAGTTAATAAAAAAAGTTGTTTCAATTTTATAGGATCTCGGGTTTTCTTAACCATCCGGTACCTCCTGAAATGGACCAGTAAAAATCTAATAAAAAAAAATATGTTTTTATAAAAACATATTTTTTTGTAAAATATATTCTGTTATAAAATATAAAATCTAATAAAAAAAAATATTTTTTTTGTTATAAAAATATAATGAAAAATATATTCTGTTATAAAAATCTAATGAAAAATATATTCTGTTATAAAAATCTAATGAAAAATATATTCTTTTATAGAAAATCTAATAAAATATATTATATTATAAAAATCTAATGAAATATATTATATTATAAAAATCTAATGAAATATATTATATTATAAATTTTTAGAATATATTTTGTTATAAAAAATTAGAAAAATATATTCTGTTATAGAAAATCTAATAAAATATATTTCATTATAAAAATTAGAAAAATATATTGTGTTATAGAAAATCTAATGAAATATATTTTGTTATAGAAAATATATTCTTTTATAAAAATCTAATGAAATATATTCTCTTATAAAAATCTAATAAAATATCGTCCCATATTATCTTATAGAAAGTGTGTTATAAAAATAATTATTCCCAATAATTGAAAAAAAAAAATTAAAAAATTAATAAATAAAAAAATGAATGAATTTAGTAATGAATATGACTTATTTATAACAAATCTTAAAAACAAATTAAAAAAATTATCTACGGCTGAAAAAAGAGATTTTTTATTAAAATTAGATATTTTGAGTATAAAAAAAAATTGTTTAAGTAAAAATGAACAAGAAGATTTTTTAATCTTTATTTTAAAATATTTTTTGGTATTTTCTGGTTTTGTAACAGGCGAAAGGTTTATAGATGAAAATAATTATATTAATGTATATACTATTTACAGAAATGAAGAAGAAATTAATACTGAAAAAGAAGAAGAATTTATTAAAAGTTTTTTAGAAGGAGAAATTTCTTTTAGACCTCGTGTATATTCTCAATTTGTTGGAACTGAGAAAGAAAGAAAATGTTGTATTATTTCTTAATACTGGACCATTATTCTGTTATAAATTACTACTTCTCTGACCCAAATGTAGGCTCAAAAAGAACATTTTTTTTTAATCTATATAAATATACATATAACTTTTTCAAGTTGGATAAATTTATCTGGGAAGGAGTCGTACTATGTTTCAGGATGATAGGAGAAGGCGAAACTGTGATGAATATGAAATTTAATAAAATTGAAAAAAAAATTAAAAAATTAAGAAATAAAAAAAATGAATGAATTTATTAATGAATATGACTTATTTATGACTAATCTTAGAAATAAATTAAAAACATTATTTAAACCTGAAAAAAAAGAATTTTTACTAAAATTAAATATTTTGGAAATAAAAAAAAATTGTTCAACTGAAGATGAAAAGTACGATTTTTTAAAATTTATTTTGGAATATTTTTTGGTATTTTCCAAAGATTTCGCGACATCATCAAGATACATTGGAGGAGATGAAATGGATGAAAATAATTATATTACTACATATACTATTTATAAAAAAGGAATTAATACTGAAAAAGGAATTAATACTGAAAAAGGAATTAATACTGAAAAAGGAATTAATACTGAAAAAGGAATTAATACTGAAAAAGGAATTAATACTGAAAAAGAAGAAGAATTTATTAAAAGTTTTTTAGATGGAGAAGTTATTTTTAATCCTCGTGTATGTTTTGAATTTGTAGATATGATGGATCAAAAAAAAGATAAAAAATTTTGTATTATTTCTTAAAAATATCCAAAAATTTAAAAAATAGCATCATAAATTCAAAATTGAAAAAATAAATTAAAAAATAAGACATAAAACAATGAATGAATTTACTGATGAATATGACTTATTTATGACTAATCTTAAAAATAAATTAAAATCAAAAAAATTATCTGTAACTGAAAAAAAAGAATTTCTAATAAAATTAGATATTTTAGAAATAAAAAAAAATTGTTCGACTGAAGAAGAACAGTATGACTTTTTAATATTTATTTTGAAACATTTTATGGTTTTTTCTGAAAATTATGAACTATCATCAAGATATATAGATGAAAATAATTATATTAATACATACACTATTTACAAAAATAAAGAAAAAATTAATACTGAAAAAGAAGAAGAATTTATTAAAAGTTTTTTAGATGCAGAAGTTTGTTTTAGTGAACCTGTATATATTGAACTTATTGATATGTTAGAACAAAAAAATAAAAAATGTTGCATAATTTCTTAATACTTATCTGATAAATTATTTATTAGAAACATTAAAATATACTACTCCGTTTTAGATTAATTTATCCAAGTTTAAAAAGTTATATGCATTTTAATATGGGTTTATAAAAAAATGTTCTTTTTTGAGCCTACATTTGGGATGGAGAAGTATCATATTCTCAATAATTTAGTAAAATTGAAAAAAATAAATTAAAAAATTAGGAATAAAAAAATGAATGAATTTATTGATGATTATGAATTATTTATGACTAATCTTAGAAATAAATTAAAAACATTATCTAAACCTGAAAAAAAAGAATTTCTACTAAAATTAGATATGTTGGAAATAAAAAAAAATTGTTCAACTGAAAATGAAAAGTTCGATTTTTTAATATTTATTTTGAAATATTTTATAGTATTTTCTCAAATGTTTAAAAGTTCATCAAGATACATAGATGAAAATAATTATATTAATACATACACTCTTTACAAAACTAAAGAACAAATTAATACTGAAAAAGAAGAAAAATTTATTAAAAATTTTTTAGACGGAGAAGTTATCTTTAGTGAACATGAACCTGTATATTTGTAGATATGATGGATCAAAAAAAAGTTCTAGCATAATTTCTTAAATACTTGTTCAGGAGAATCCTTTAGGATTCCTATAATTATGTCAGTGTTTGAGAAAAATTTTATTTATATTTAAATATAAGTACTACTCCGTTTCAGAACAATTGGTAATTCATTTTTACATCACTCAATTATTAATATAAAAATATTTTTTTTTTATATTTTTATATATTACTTTATAACTGTAATTTAATAATTTTACTTATTCATTAATATAATTTTTTATGTACGGCCTGGTGCACATAAAAAATTATATTAATAAATTGAAGTACTACTCCGTCCCAGATTAATTTATCCAATCTGTCAAAAAAGTTATATGTATATGACTTTTAAAAAAAATGTTCTTTTTTGAGCCTACATTTGGGACGGAGAAGTAATAATTATTAAATCTTTACTTATAAAGTAATATATAAAATTAGTGAATTAAAAGTAGGTGACATAATTTTATATGGATAAGTGAGTGATCTAAAAATGAATAACCGATTAGTCCCACGATTTGAAACGGAGTATTAGTCAAGTTTAAATATTATAATGAATTTTGCTAGATCTTTTTTCTTCGTTTTTCACCCATATAAAATTTTAACTAAGAGCCTTATTTTTAAAGTTAATTTTTATCAAAATCTGACATATTATCTGAACTAAATTAGTAATGAAATATATTATGTTATAAATAATTTAATAAAATTGAAAAATAAATTAAAAATAAGAAATAAAAAAATGAATTATTTTAGTGATGAATATGACTTATTTATAACTAATCTTAGAAATAAATTAAAAAAGTTATCTGTAACTGAAAAAAAGAATTTCTATTAAAATTAGATATTTTGGAAATAAAAAAAAATTGTTCAACTGAAGATGAACAGTACTTCTCCGTCCCAAATGTAGGCTCAAAAAAGAATAATTTTTTTAAAAGTCATATAAATATACATATAACTTTTTTGACAGATTGGATAATATGTCAATCTGGGACGGAGTCGTACGATTTTTTAATGTTTATCTTGAAACATTTTATAGTATTTTCTGAAAATTGTGGAATTTCTTTAAGATACGATGAAAACAATTGTGTTAATATATATTATAGTATTTACAAAAATGAAAAAGAAATTAATACAGAAAAAGAAGAAGAATTTATTACTTCTCCATCCCAAATGTAGGCTCAAAAAAGAACAATTTTTTTAAAAGTCATATAAATATACATATAACTTTTTTGACAGATTGGATAAATTAATCTGGGACGGAGTAGTACTTATTTATTACTACTCCGTTTCAAATAAATCGGTGATTCAAAAAATAAATTTTTATATCAATAAATAAGTATAAGTATTAAATATATACTTATACATTAATATATAAAATTAGTGAATTAAAATAATATTATATGAATAAATGAGTGATCTAAAAATGAATTACCGATTGATCTGAAACGGAGTAGTAGAACATTAAAATATATTTGGCTTTTTTAATATATTTGTAAATTTTGAGTTTAGAAAAATTATAGATAAAAGTTTTATAGAATTTTACAAAAATTAAGCTTATTTACAGAAAAATATATATTATATTGAAAAAACAATTGAGAATAGTACTTCTCCGTCCCAAATGTAGGCTCAAAAAAGAACATTTTTTTTTAAAGTCATATAAAAATAGATATAATTTTTTTAATATGTCAGATAAATTAATCTGGGACAGAGTTGTACATATTTTTTAATTAAATTTGATTTTAAAAAATATCTTTTTTATTGAAAAAATGAAAACTATTAAATGTAATAATTGTTTATTAGATAAGAAACCATATGAATTTGTTCTTAGATCTTTAGATATTTCTGATATATGTAGAAAATGTCATCATAAAAAGCAAAATATTAATGACGAGGATTATGAACACTATATTATTATATACAGACAAATTATTCAAATCCAGGAATTAAATATTGGATTATATGAAAAATATGAACAAACACTTGATGAACCTAGAGAAGAAGGTAGAGTGTCATCTCAAGAAATGTTAAATTTTTGTGAAGAATCATTAGAACAATTTAATCAAATGATAAGAATTTTAGAACATGAAATGGAAGATAAAAAAAATTGGTATAAATTAATTAATGAATATAGATAACTCCGTCCCAGATTAATTTATCCAATCTATCAAAAAAGTTATATGTAGTTCGACTCGTCTCACACTAATTTATTTGGGACGGAGAAGTACAAATTATATGATTAAAAAAAATGAACCTACAAATTATATTGTTAATATTATTTTATTTTTTAATTTAAAAACGAAATCTAAAATATTTTTTTAATTGTAATATAAAATGAACGAGTTTATGAGTATATTGCAAAATACATTATTCTTTGACAGCGAAAAGAATAAATTGGCGCTTCAAGAAATGATAAATAAAGAGTCTGAAGAAAATTTAATTTTCGATATTTATAGATTAGATTGTTCTCCTGATTTTAAAAGTTTTCTTTTTCATGAAATTTGTTTTGAAGGTGATATTGAAATTACAAGATCTGAGCAAATTGAAATACTTAAAAAATCACCAGCAGTTAATTTTTCAGTTAATTTAAAAAAAAATATAGAAAAAGGAATCGAAAAATTTAAAGATATTAAAATTAATGATATTTTAGAAATGAATGAAGAAAAATTATGTAATATTATTGAAAAAACTTTTTTACCCGAAGATGATTTTGATAATTTATTACAAGATGTTGTTTCTTCAAAAAAAGAGGATGAATCTTTAATGGGAAAAAAATTTGTAAAGCAAGCTCAAGATTTTGTTGATACCGTAGATACAATTAGTAAAATGTTTAATTTTTGTGATGATTATAATAAACCTTTAAGTGGAAAAAATATTGTAAAACAAGCTCAAGATTTTGTTGATACACTTGATATACAACCAATTAATAAAATATTTAATTCTGGTAATGAATTCGAATTTAAGGTAAATTTTGATATAAAATTAAATTGTGATAAAAAAGTAAATTGTGATGAAGAAGTAAATTCCAATGAAAAAGTAAGTTCTAATGAAGAAGTAAACTGTGATCAAAAAGTAAATTCTAATGAAAAAAATTGATGTGTAAAAAACATTTTTTTTATTTGAAGAAGTTTTTTCTAAAATTATAATTTTTTTTAATTTTTTTTATTTTACAAAATAAAAAAAATGAGCAATAATAATTCTACAAGAAGAACTATAAATTTATCGGACATTGGAAAAAAGAGTGTAGACTCAAGTGTTGAAACAGTTACAAAGAAAACTGTAAAGACTACAGATAAAGATGGTGATACAGTAACTCAAACAGTTACTGAGTCAATTACTGAACCTACTGAATTGAAAGATCATGTGACTAATCAATTTTGCAGTCCTGAACTTTGGATTTTCATTCTTTCTTCTATTATTGTTTTAGTTTTATGTTTCTTAGTTGCATATTCAAGTCTTGATTGGTATGAAGAGTTAAATAAATGGAATTGGATATCTAATTATATTGTAATCGCTATAATTTTAGTTATTGTATTTATAGTTATGGCTTATGGAGCCTTTGTTTCTTATGCAGCATCAGGAGGTCATGGTAAACATGCAACTTTAATTGTTTATTTAGTAGTTATTTTAGCTTCATTTGCTTGGTTTGTCGTTCTATTTACATATAAAGATTTAGAAGGTGCATTCAATTTATCAATGTTATTATTATTATTTACAATTATTTTAACTGTTATGGTTTTCGAAAATGCTGGATCAATTGGATGGTGTGTAGTACCATTTTTAATCTTTAATGTATTTATGATTGGTGCAACTTGGAATATTAAAGAAATGAATGAAATGAGTTAAATATAAAAAAAGAATCCTTTAGCTGGTAATTAATTGAAAAGAAATTTAATTTTTTTATAAAATTTCAACTTATAAAAAATAAAATAAAAGTTGATTTATCACAATAAATATTCATGAAAACTGTGAGATTAAAAACATAATTATAAGTTAAAGGATTTATAATTTGATATTGTAAAAATTTAATTATTTTATTTCAAAACAATTATAATATACATTTAATTACAATTAATACTAGTCCGTTTCAGATAAATCGGTAATTGGAAAAATAAAGAACCATATTGGTGGGACTGTTCCCATGTGCACCGAGCCGCATATTAAATTTTTATATAAATAATTTGATGTAATAGGTATTAAATCTTTACTTATAAGATAATATAGTAAATTAAAACTAGGCGACATAATTTTATATGAATAAATCTGAAAAATGAATTACCGAAGGAACCAAGAAAATGGTGCCTTTAGGTTTCCGCGAACCGAATAGTTCCATTTTCTTGGTTCGTCATTGATCTGAAACGGAGTAGTATTTGTTTTGAAATAAATAATTTTAATTAAAATTATTTAATTATTATTTTAATTGTAATTAAAAAATGAATATTGTAAATTCTGAACTTCAAAGACTAACTGCTGAAATTACAGCTCTTAACCAAAAAAAGTATGCTTTTGCAGAACTTTTAAAAGATCATAAATCTTGCAGGACATGTTTTGGTAATGATTCTTTGAAAAGAATTAAATTAAAAGAAGATAATAAAATTGTTTATATGTGTAATTTTTGCATTGATTGTGTTAAAGATGTTAACAAAAAAAATATTCTATTAAATAAAAAATGGTTCTGTCCTGTTTGTAAAGCTGATGATGGAATGATTTTTGTTAATAAAGTTACAAATTCACTCTGCAAAGACTGTTTTTTAACTATTCGTGAAGTGTGTGTTTAAATAAAATATGATACTTCTCTTTTTCAAATGTAGGCTCAAAAAAGAAAATTTTTTCAATATTTCAGATAGTTCAACAAAATATTATCTGAGACGCAGTAGTAAGTAAAAATATGAATTTATTATTTAGTTCAAATAAATTATGCAAGATCTTTTTTTTCAGTTTTTAAACCATACTACTCCGTTTCAAATAAATCAGGAGAACCTTCAGGATTTCTGTGATTCAAAAAATAAGGAACGGCCCCACCATATGGTTCCCGTGTGCACACCAGACCGCACATATATATTTATATTCATATATAACTTAATGTATTAAAACTTTACTTATAATTTAATATATAAAATTAGTGAATTAAAAGTAGGCGACCTAATTTTATATGAATAATTGAGTGGAGTAAAAATGAATTACCGAATGGCTCCATTTTCTTGGTTCGTCATTGATCTGAAACGGAGTAGTATAAAATATTACTTAAAGATCGAACTTAAAAAATTATACCACTCCGTTTCAGATAAATTTATCCAATCTGTCAAAAAAGTTATATGTATATTTATATGACTTTTTAAAATAATGTTCTTTTTTGAGCCTACATTTGGGACGGAGAAGTAGTATATTTATGACATATACTAGCAGAGTTGTTTATATAGTTGATCTAGATATTTTTCATCACTTGTTTTAATATATAAAAATCTAGATAAAAATAAAATTAAAAATTTAAACAATATAAGAATTTTATTTACTACTCCGTCACATTTTAATTTTCTCAACTTAAAAAATTTATATATGAACATAAGTATTATTATCTTAAAAGTAAAGATTTACTTCTCCGTTCCAGATAAAAAAGAACATTTTTTTTTAAGTCATATAAAAATATATATAAATTTTTTAAGTTGGATAAATTAATCTGGGACGGAGTAGTAATACTTATGTTCATATAAAAATTTTAATGGAACAGTCCCACCAATATGGTTCCTTATTTTTTGAAAAAATCAATTCATTTGAAGTTGACACATTAGTATTTCAGTTCAAATCAAATATTTTAATTTTATTAAAATATTTGATTTATATTTTAATTTTCTTCTAAATATAAAATGAAGACTTTTAAACTAAAATATTTAGAGAAGAAAAAATATTCATGGATTAAACAATCTTTGTTGTTTAATGAATTTTTTGAAGAAGAATCAGATCTTAACGAAAAATTACCCGAAATTATTTATTGTTCAAAAGACACCAAAGATATTGACCAATATTTAGATGTTATTAATTTCTGGGGTGTTTATTATTTACCTATTGAATTTTATAGTTTGTTATTTGAAACTAAACCTATTGAAAAACTTAATGATTTAATAGAATTAACACAATCAGATAGAAATAATTTATATTTATTTTTAGAAAAAATTATATTATCTATATCAAATTTGGAAATATGTAAATTATCCTTAACATACGGACATTTAGATTGTTTAATTTATTGCAATAAAATATTAAAGATTGTTAAATTAGAAATGTTCTGTAATCTAGCTTCTAAAAATGGTTATTTAGATTGTCTTAAATATTTACATGAACATAAATTTCCTTGGGATAAGTCTACAACTAATAATGCAGCTGAAAATGGTCATTTAAAATGTTTAGAATACGCTTATGAAAATGGATGTCCTATTAGTGAAAGTATTTCATATCTTTCAGCAAAAAATAAACATTTAAAGATTTTAAAATTTCTTCACAAAAAATGTATTTTTGATAATACAACATTTTTAAATGCCGCAATTGGAGGTACTTTTGATTGTTTAAAATATTTACATGAAATAAATTGTCCCTGGGATGAAAGTATATGTTCCTTTGCAGCTTCAACTGGTTGTGTAAAAATTATAGAAAAAACTGAAAATTGGTCTTATAATATTAAAAAAGTTGTTGGGTGTATTAAAAATTTAAAATATTTACATGAAAATGGATGTCCTTGGGATGAAACTACATGTTCTGCTGCTGCAAAAAGTAATAGTTTAGATTGTTTAAAATATGCACATACAAATGGATGTCGTTGGGATGAAGATACATGTTCTGCTGCAGCTTTAAATAATAATTTAGAATGTTTACAATATGCACATGAAAATGGATGTCGTTGGAATGAAGATACATGTTCTAATATAGCTTTAAATGGTAAATTAAATTTAATTAAATCTGAATATTCAAGTTTAGAATGTTTACAATATGCGCATGAAAATGGATGTCCTTGGGATGAAACTACATGTTCTAATGCAGCTTTGTCTGATAATTTAGAATGTTTACAATATGCACATGAAAACGGTTGTCCTTGGGATAAAACAACATGTTCTAATGCAGCTTTAAGAAATAATTTAGAATGTTTAGAATATGCATATAAAAACGGATGCCCTTGTGATAAAAGAATAATTAAAAAATTTAAATTAAAAAAATAATATAGATATAAATAGTTTTTTTTAGAAGGGCATAAATAATTTACAAGAAAATAATTACTTATAAAAAGTTTATAAATAATTTAGAAGAAAATAATTACTTATAAAAGTTTATAAATAATTTAGAAGAAAATAATTACTTATAAAAGTTTATAAATAATTTAGAAGAAAATATAATTCTAATAAAAATATATAAATAATTTAGAGGAAATATAATTAATTATAAACTTTTATAAATAATTTAGAAGAAAATAATTACTTATAAAAAGTTTATAAATAATTTAAACAAAATATAATTCTAATAAAAATATATAAATAATTTAGAGGAAATATAATTATTAGAAGAAAAATAATTACTTATAAAAGTTTATAAATAATTTAGAAGAAAAATATTTTATTAGAAAAAGTTACAAGAAATAAATTTTATATTTAACTTAAATATTTCTCCAATGGATTACCCCCCTGACTAATTTGATATTTCAGTCCGTGTTTAATTTTAATATTAACTCCAATGAGCATATTGTAAATTAATTTGTAAACATAAGGAATTGTTAACAATCCGAATTCTGCATTTTTCTTACAGAATCCACAAATATTCTTTTCTGTTCTGGGACTTAAATTATCAGAAATTGCGATATTTCCACAATTTCCACAAAAGACAGTTTTATATTTATCTGAAACTCTCATAAGTCTTTCATTTAAAATTGAAGACCCTCCTGAAGCAATCAGTGCATCACGTTCCATCTCTCCTAATTTTAAACCACCTCTGCTAGCTCTGCCTCCAACTGGTTGATGAGAAACAGGTCTAATTTCTCCTCTAGCTCTGATTTGAATTTTATCATCAACATGATGTCTTAAAGATTGGTATGTACAGGCTCCAAAAAATACAGGAACTTTTAGTGGTTTACCATTAGGATGACACATATTTTCATTTCCAAATTTATTCATTCCATTTTTTTCAAGAACATCTAAAAATTTTTGCATATCTAAACCAAATTCAGGGATAATATTTTTTTCATGGTCTAAATTTTCTTGACCTGCATTGAATGTAGTAGCGTTGACTCTTTCTGCGGAATAGAGGAAGGCTTTGGAGGATAAAATTTCTTTCACCTTTCCTTCGGTCATACGACTCGGAAAAGCGGCACTGTTAATCATCAAATTTGGAACCACTCCTTTGTTTATTCCGTCCATAACTCTTATCATTTTATTTCTAGGTCTCATTTCTCCGAATGTACCTTTTTGTGAATATCTTGAAGACATTTTATCACCAACTTGTTGAATTCTTAAAATTCCAATTTTAACTTTAATAGTAACATTATTTTCAGAATTTAAAATAATCAAGACATTTTCAATATAACCTTGTTCTCTAACACCTAAATAAATAGAAGCATTTTCTTCTCTAGCTTCAGATTCATCATTTTTATAAATTTTTCTCTTCTTTCCAATAATACAATCTCCTTCTTTAACATATTTTCCAATAATAGGAATACCCATATCATCAATAGCATCATATCTTTTAGAATTTTCTGAAAAATTTAATTCTGGTTTGCAAAAAACTTCAAAAATGGATTGATTTTGTTTTCTTGTACTTTTATAAACATGATATTTAATATTTTCAATATTTTCATTTTCGAAATATTCTTGACAACCAATAAAGGCATCTTCAGCATCTGAAGGATCAGAATAAATTGCAATTGTTAAAGTTTGACCTGATGGCATAACATTTAAACCTGAAGGTTCAGCTACTTCACTTTCAAAATATGGTCTAGTTGGTGCATTAAGCATTTTATAACTTTCAAACCTTTCATGATGCATTAAATGATATTGTCCAGATGCCTGTTTACCCATTGAAGCTTGATATGTTAATCTAGGTGCTTGATTACTATTAGCTTCTGGGATTAAACCTGCTGAAATACCAAACATATTAATAGGATGAATTTCACAATGAGTAAATAGTCTTCTTTTTTCTAAAATATTTAAAACTTGATCATTTATAAGTTCATCTCTAAGTAAATCATAATAAACCCCAAATCTTTCCAATTCTAAAGAAAATTTAAGAAATTCTTCAAGAGAATTAAAATTATAATTTCTAAGAATTAAATTTAAATATACGATATATTTTTCAAATTTTTCATTTGTTTTAAGAATTTGAAGATCTTTGTTAGACAAAATATTATATTCTTTTAAAAGATTTAACAAATTAATAAAATCTTCAATTTTTTTTTTTGTTTTAATTTCTAATTTTAAAAAATAATCAAAGTATTTATTGTATTGTATATCTTCACTTCTTTTTTTAAGAAATTTATTTTTTAAGTCTTTTTTATATTTAATTTCTTCAAAACGGTTCTTAACGTCTTTAGGATAAAAAGCAATATAACAATATTCTATTTCTCTAACATCTAAAAGCTCTAAAACACCTTTTTCATAAAGAACTTCTAAAGGTTCTTCCCAAAGATTTTTTTTATCAATTAATAATTCACCATTTTCGACAATTAATAAGGGTCTTAAAGGTCTAGATGAATTACAATAATATTCAACTGTATTGTCTGCTTCGTTAAAAATAATACATATATCTTTGGGTAGTTTTAATTTTCTACGTTTTGAAACAATAATTTTAACTATTTTTTTATTACACCATCCAATATTTCTACCATTAATTAAAAAGGGGTAATTTAAAAATTCTGTTTGTTCATATTTATTAAAATATTTTTTTTCTGATTCTAATAATTCTAAAATATCATTTGTAAATCTTTCAAGAGAAATGTAAGTAGTCATACCACAAGCTTTAACGAGACCACAATTTTCTCCTTCAGGTGTTTCAGCTAAACAAACAACTCCAAATTGTGAGCCTTGAATAGAACGAATACCTTCTGATTTAGCCTTTCTTGAAGTTGGAGTGTTAATTTTTTTAAGTTGAGACATTACAGATAAAGGCGATTCTCTAGTAATTAAATTTGTAATATTTTCTTGTCTTTTCATGCCTTTTAAGCCCCAAGAATTAGAATTAAAACAGACTTCTGATTGTTCTGTGATCATTTTATGTAATGTTGATATTTTTCTTATCATAGGTTGTCCTTCACAATATTTACATTTTGCAAGGTCTTCTGTTGCTTTTGTTATAAACATATCATACATATTAACAAATAAAGCTTCATAAGAAGCACCAGAAGTTACTAATCTTTTATTAGCCCAATTATCTCTATTATCAAGAGGTCTATTGTTATTAATAGTTTCAATAATTCTAGCTGTAGATAAAGCTAATTGTTTTGCTTTGCCTGTTTGTGGAACCTGAAAAGGTATAAAATCATTATTAATATTATTTCTTTTGTTATCTTTTTTTAATACTTTAATATAATCTTCATATGGTGTTTCATCTGTTGGTATATCAGAAAATAATTCTTTATTAATATCATCTATAATTATTTTTAAAGCTTCTTCATTTCTTAATTCATTATTTAAATTTCTTTTAATTCTCCAGTAAGATATAGCATTTCTATAATGTGCTGATGTTTTAGCGATACTTGGTTGTAATTTAATTTTAGCTTCTTCTCTATTTTCAGGTCTGATAAATTCTAAAATCATACTAACAGCTGAATTAATATCGATCCCCAAAAATAAAAATAAAATAAAAAGAGGAATATGTTTGCCTCCTTTCATATGAAAAAGCTTAATTTTTAAAGTTTTCCATTGCTTTCCAATTGAAAAAATAACTACTGTTGTACCTGAAAAAGAAGAACATGTAACTCTACCTTCTAATTTTGCTTCTGCATCTGTATGTAAAAAAACAAAAAATTGAGATTCTCTAAGTTTTTCTTGTATAACAATGACTCTTTCTGTACCTTTAATAATATTATAGCCTAATGTATCATTAGGACATTCTCCAGATTCTAAAAATTCTTTAAAAGTTAAAGTACTAAGATTACAATATTTACTCCCTAAAAGAATGGGTATTTTACCTAAAACAAAAATCTCAGAATATTCTTTGTGTATAGTAATGTCATTAGGAATAAAATGAGCATTTAAAAAAAGTCTTCCCATATAAGACAAACTTTTATCTCTTGCTGTTTTAGGAAAAAGAAGTTTATTACTATTAGGTCCATATCTAGGTGTTTCTAAATGATGAAAAGATAATTTTATAATTCCACTATCTGTCTTAATATGTTTTGCTTTAATTTCATAATCCAAAGTATTATCAATCCAATGATCAAAAATTTCTATAATATTTTTAGAAAAAGAATATTCTTTAATAAGTTTGTTTTGCAAATTACCCTCTTTACTACGCTTAAGTTCCGGAATATAAAAAGGCTCTATATTCTTTGCCCAAGTAGTAAACTCTTCTTTGTACATTTATAAAGTATTATAAAAAAAAATAAAAAAAATCATATGTTTGAAAAAAAATAAAAAAAATAATTCAAATTTTTAAAAATCTAATAAACTCATAAAATACTATTTTGTGAAAGATTTTTTCTTCAAGTTTTTTTATTAATTTTTTATTTAAATTATTGTGTGAATTAAAACAAATAATACTCCGTTTCATATCGTGGGACGAACCAAGAAAATTTAAGCATTCAGTGATTCATTTTTTATAACACACAAATATTCATATAAAATTAGGTCGCCTACTTTTAATTTACTAATTTTATATATTACTTCTCCGTATCACATAAAAAATAACATTTTTTTTTAAAGTCATATAAAAATATATATAAATTTTTTAAGTTGGATAAATTAATCTGGGACGGAGTAGTAATGTATTGGTATAAATATTTAATTTGGGCACAGGCGAACAATATCCCCCATTTTCTTGGCTTCCTTATTTTTTTGGCTCGTCATATTATCTGAAATGGAGTATTATTTTGAAAACTCAACTTATCTGAACTGGACCAGTACTACTTGTACAAATTATTAGTCACCCTATTTGAAATGGATTAATAATTTTTTTTAAGAATTTCTAATACAAATTACCCAGAATGTAAATACTATTCCAAATATCAAAATTATAATCCCGGCTGCAAAAATACCCTTTATAAACAAAGGTTCTTTCTGACATTTTTTTTTATTTGTGTTAGTTATAAATTTTTTTTTTGAATTAATTTTATTTTTTGCATTATTTATAGTATTTTTATAATCATAATTATTTTTTTCATAAGGATAATAACAAGAATAAGTATTTTTAGAATAAATCAAATTAGACTCATAACAATTAATGACATTATATTTTATACATGTAATGTCCTTAGTTTCAAGACATAATGTACATGTTGTGTTTTGAATTGTATGTGTTATTAAAGTCATATTCTCAACATTATATAACGATTGACTTAAAGCTATAAATATTATAGGCATAATAAAAAAAATAATAACAATCAACCCTATGCAGAAACTTTTTTTTAAATTCCTTATTAAAGATACTTTGTTTATATTATTATAAAAATTATTATCTTCTTCTACTAATACATCTTCTTCTACTAATATAGCATCTTCTACTAATATACTATTTTCTATAATTTCAATATAGGGTGGTGCTGATGGAATTGGTATATTCATTTTCTTAAAATATTAAAAAATTTAACATTCATTTTTTTATTAAACCTGAAATATTTATATTTTTAGATAAATAATTGTATTCGTAAATTTTAATACTTCTCCTTCACAAATCTAGGCTCAAAAAAGAACAATTTTTTTAAAAGTCATATAAATATACATATAATTTTTTCAATGTGTCAGATTAATTTATCTGGGATGGAGTCGTACTAGTACAGTTCAAATAGTCGGAGTAATTGGGCCAGATCTTTTTCTTCACTTTTAAAAAAATATTAAATTTTAAGTAAAATCTATATTTTTAAGTGCTCATTTATATCAATTAAAAATATTTAAAGATAAATTTACATATACAACTCTGTCCCAGATTAATTTATCCAACTTAAAAAATTTATATATATTTTTATATGAATTTAAAAAAAAATGTTCTTTTTTATCTGGGACGGAGAAGTACCGGTTTTTGAAAACCCAGAATCCTAAAGGATTCTCCTGAACTGGACTAGTACTTCTCCGTCCCAAATATAAAGTAGGCGGCTATCCAACTTTTTAAAAAGTCACATAAAAATACATATAACTTTTTAAACTTGGATAAATTAATCTGGGACGGAGTCGTACTTTTTTTCAGAACAATGAAGAACCTAAAGGCACCATTTTCTTGGTTCCTTCGGTAATTCATTTTTAGATCTGACATATAAAATTAGGTCGCCTACTTTTAATTCAGTAATTTTATATATTAATGAAAATCCAACTTTTTGTCGTATTTGAACTGGAATAGTAGTATGATTTAAAAAATATTTAATATTCAGGTTTAAAAAATATCATAACAAATGCCATTGTTGTTGAAGTAGACAAAAAGATTACCCCTGTAATTAAAAGGTTTTTTATAAACAAAGGTTCTTCCTTACATTTTTTACCTTTATTTATTATAAATTTTTTTTTTGAAGATATTTTTTTTTTTGCATTATCTATAGTACTTTTATAGTTGTAATTGTCTTTTTCATAAGGGTAATAACATGAGTAATTATCTTTAAGATAAATTAAATTAGAACTATAACAATTAAATGTTGATACATTTGATGTAATAGTAGTACATGTTTCATTCGTAACTGTATATGATACTACATTCATAGTTTTAATATCATACAATAATTTTCCTAAAGATATAAATATTGCAGGTGTAATAAAGAAAACAACTATAATTAAAAAACTAATACAAATACATTCTTTTGAAAAATTTATTTTAAAATTATTTGTTTGTACTTGATTATTTTCTTCTATTAATATAGGGTTTTCTATAAAAGATCTTACCATCAAATTTTTTTAAAAATTAAAAAATAATTAAAAATCAAATTTTTTAAAAATAAAAATAAACTTGATCAGTTTATTAATACTTCGTTCCATATTAATTTATCTGATTAATGAAAAATATTCTCTTTTGAGCTTACCAGAGAAGTACTAGTCCAAAAGAACCTTCAGGTTCTCCCTATCATATATTCTGAGCAATTGGGCAAGATCTTTTTCTTCACTTTTAAAACAATATTAAATTTTAAGTAAAACACTCCGTTTCAAATAAATCGGTGATTCAAAAAATAAATATTTATATTCATATATAAGTTAATGTATTTAATCCTTACTTATAAGTCAATATATAAAATTAGTTAATTAAAATAATTTTATATGAATAATTTAGTGAAGTAAAAATGAATTACCGAAGGAGCCTTCAGGTTCCCGCGAACCATTCGGTTCGTCATTGATCTGAAACGGAGTAGTATATTTTTAACTGAGTATTTATATCACTTAAAAATATTTAAAGATAAATTTACATATACTAGTCAAGTTCAAATAATATGTCAGGCCAGATCTTTTTTATTCAAGCATATAAAATTTTAAGTAAAATCTTTATTTTTAAGTGAGTATTTATATCAATTAAAAATAATTAAACATAAATTTAGATACTAGTCCAGTTCATATAGTCGGAGTAATTGGACCGGATCTTTTTATTCAAGCATATAAAATTTTAAGTAAAATCTTTATTTTTAAGTGAGTATTTATATCACTTAAAAACCAATTTTATAGGAATCCTAAAGGATTCTCCTGAACTGGACTAGTAATAATAATATATTAATATTCCAAAGGAAAAACTTATTCTTTTAACCTTCTCGATCTTAAATATTAATTTTTTCTATCTATTTATTATATTCAGTATTAACACATTTAAATCTTAAAGATTTTGATTGTTTAGATTTAATATTTTTTGTTATTTTATTAAATTTTTCTTTAACAATACATACATTTCCTTCTATAATATTAGAATAGTAGATATTCTTAAAATTTATTTTAGAATTTTTCAGAATAAACAAACAATGTTCACAAGCTTTTCCATTATTTAAATCGCCATTTTTTTTTACATTAATAATAATCAAGTCAGCATTTTTAGGGCAATTTTTTAATTTTGAAACTTTTTTCAAAGCATCAAGTTCTGCATGAATTGTTGTACAAGTTTTATCTTTAATATAAGAATTCATACCTTTAGAGAAAATAATACCTTTATTCACAAAAAAAGCATAATGTCTATTTTCAGGTATAATTCTTAATTTTTTAACTTCTTCTATAAATTCCATTTTATTTTTAAATTAAATTTTTTTTTAATCATTTTTTTTAAATTTATATTATTAGAACAAAAAATATGTACTACTCCATTTCATATTAATTGAGTAGATAATTTAAAAATATTGATTAGAATTAATATTTTTTAATAAATGTATTTATTACTGGAAGCAAATGTTTTACTTAATTTTTAGAGTTGACTGAATTATTCTGACATAGAGTTGTAAAAAATAATCAATCTTTTTCATATTATCATTTTAACTAAGATAGAAATTTATTGAAAAAATGAATTATAATTTTTTTTTTGAACATTTAAAAATGAATACTCAAAGCGAAAAAGAAGAAATAATAAAACTTAGAAAATTATTAGAGTTAAGTTCCATAGAAATTAAAAATCTTAAAAAAGAAAATATCCAAATAGAAGAAGAAAAAAATAAGATGGAAGAAAACCAAAAAATACAAAACGAAGGTAGAGTACCCTTGTCAATCATTTTGGAAGGACTTCCAAAATTTGAATTTATAAGATTTAATAGAAGTGAATCTGAAGCTAAAAAAGGAACAACCACTCCTCACACAAGTAACAGAAAAAAAATTCATATCAAAAAAGATTGCAAAATCAGCCCCGAAAATATAGAAAAATTAAAATTAAATATGAGAAAAATCAATTTAGGAAGTTCAAAATTTTTTGATAAAAATACATATTTTACTGAAAAAAAAATTAGATATTCTTCAGAAAATACAATTCAACGTTTAGTTTATGATTACATGACTGATATTTTTGACATTTTAGAATTAACTAGTTATGTTAATTTTTATGATACAACTTCAATAGTTACGGCTATCAATAAAGAAGAACTTAAAAAATTAAATCATCCTGACGTAACAATTATTAGAACAAGAAAAAATAAACCTATAATGGCTATTGAAATAAAAATGCCTCATGTAGACATACATGGAAAAAATATTTTAGACGATGATAATGTTATAGGGCAAATTTATGATTATATGCTTAGTGTTAAATCTTTTTACAATCAAAAATATGTTTATGGAATTTTAACTACTTTAGATAAATGGAAGATATTATATCTTCCAAAAGAAAAAGAAATTAATTTGGAAGAAAGGATTGTTTATGAAAGTAAAATATATGATTTTTCAGATCCAGATTTAGCTAAAGTATTAATAAAAGTAATTAGAAAATCTTTAGATTCATCTTATTATCCTGTAAGAATATTCGATACAGAAAGAAATTATATCGAATATTCATCAAAAGGTTGTAGATGGAAAAGAATGGAACAAACACAAATTAATGAATTATCAAGTAATATAAATTTAGATATTTATAAAAATTGTGAAAAAATAAATTACACAATATACAAATTTTTTCAAACAGGAAGAACCAATCAAACAAGTTTAATTATAAATAATTACGGGTCTATCGGAGTATTAAAGCAATTTTTTGGTATTTCATATGATGATAAAAAAGAAAAAACTTTGGAATTAAAAAATTTTGAATTTGAAGCAAAAATGTGGAAAAAAATATATAATATTAATACAGAAATAGAAATAATAAACGGTAATCCATCATTTATAACTCCTTTAATTTTTACATTAGAAAATGAGTATAACAAAACTTATAAAAAATATGAAGTATTTTTTCGAACAGATCTTGAAAAAATATTTACTTATGATGGTGCTATTTCAGCAGAATTACCCTTAAAAATGCACAGTCTTCAATCACAAATTAATAGATATTCACAAAAAATGAATATTTTAGAATGTGCAGAATATGCAATAAATGAATTGGCAAAAAAAAAATATGTACATAATGATCTTAAGTGGCAACATATAGGTTTGTATCCTGTTTTAAAAAATGGTTATTTGGAAAAAATGGAACCTATATTAATAGATTTAGAAAGTCTCGAAAAGAAAAAAACAAAAGAAGCAAAAAAAGAAATGATGAGACAATTAGAAATTATGTCTAAAGATTGTGAATTTATTAATAATGATCAAGAAAGAAAAATACCTTTATATATATAATTTAATTTTCTTATTTTCAGAATAAAATATATTTTATAAAAAAATATATTAGTCCATTTCAAATAAATCCGAAGTTTATTTTTTAACTGTCTTCATAAAATTATAAAGTGTGGGATCTGCTCATACAGTTTATAAAAAATTATAGAGAAATATATTTTATTAGGAAATTCTAAAGTGTGGGATCTGCTCCTACAGTTTATAAAAATTATAGAGAAATATATTTTATTAGGAGATTCTAAAGAATTTACAGAGAAATATATTTTATTAGAAAATTTTAAACTGCTCCTACGGTTTATAAAAAATTATAGAGAAATATATTTTATTAGAAAATTTTAAACTGCTCCTACGGTTTATAAAAAATTATAGAGAAATATATTTCATTAGAAAAAATTCTAAAGAGTTTACAGAGAAATATATTTATTAGAAAAAATTACTACTCCGTTTCAGATCAATGACGAACCATCCGGTTCGCGGGAACCTAAAGGCACCATTTTCTTGGTTCCTTCGGTAATTCATTTTTAGATCACTCATTTATTCATATAAAATTAGGTCGACTACTTTTAATTCACTCATTTATTCATATAAAATTAGGTCGACTACTTTTAATTCACTAATTTTATATATTATCTTATAAGTAAAGATTTAATACTTATTACGTCAATTCATATCAAAATTTATGTGCGCCCTGGTGCACACGGGAACCAAGTGGTTCTTTATTTTTTGAATTACTGACATATTATTTGAAACGGAGTAGTAAAAAGAAATATATTTCATTAGAAAAATTACACATAATTTAAAAATATTTCTTATGAAAAATAATCAATAATTGTTTTATTAGTTTCATTAAATAATGAACTGTATTCTTCTTGACTTTCGCTTTCGTCTTTAACACCAAATACTATATAATATTTATCATCTAATAATATAAAATCTGAACATATAATTATATTATAAACATGAAAAACTTTTGGAGATAAATATTCATAAATAAAGTTTTCTAACAAAAAAGCTTTATTATGATCTGAATTATCACCACTAAAACATAAAAATGCCATTATATTAATATCTTTATATATTATATGTTTTAAATTATCATCAATACCTTCTTGACTTAATTTGCATTTTTTACATATTTTTTTTATACTTTTTAAACATTTTTTAACAGAACTAAAAGAATCTATTTTTGTAGTAAATAAATTTTCAAATTCATAAATTGCAAGTAATGTATTAAATAAAGTCTTATCTTTACTTATAACTTTATTAACTTTTGTTAGATCATCAATCATTTTAATTAGTTTATAAAAAAAATTAAAAAAATTCAAAAATCTAGAGAAATATATTTTATTAAGAAAGTCCAAACTTTTTTTTTAACATACTGAAATTTAAATATATCTTTAAAAACTTGAGCTTATTTAAGAAAAACTGGGACTAAAGATATCTCAAAAAAATATTATCTGACACACTAAAAAATTTATATGTATTATGTGATTAATGAAAAAAAATGTTCTTTTTGATCTTACTTACAATTTATAAAAAAATCTAAAAAAAAATTTTATTAGATTTACTAGAAAAAATTAGATTTCTATTCCAAATGTCTTCTAAACGTTAAAGAAATTCTTGAATTTTTAATTTTTAGTTGTTTTGGAATTTCATGTGTAAATTCTTTTTGAAAATCACCAGTCATAATTAAAATATCTAAATGTCCCATATTAATATCTTTAATTAATTCTTTCGATTGTTTATCTCTAATACGAAATATTCTAGTTGCACCATAAGAAATTGCAACAACTCCAGAATCATCAAGAGATGTTTCATCATCAGAATGTGCTCCAATATAATTTTCGCCAGTTAAATATTCATTTACTAAAATACCATTAAATTTTGAATTAAATTTTTTATTTATTTTTTTAAGAAGTTTTGATAAATCTTTATTAAGAGGTTGAGAAGGAGCTAATTTATTAGAATATTTGTAACCAATTGATTCATTGCTAAAAAATCCAATATTTCTTCTTTGATGTACAATTTTTCCAAACATCATAATTTCTGGCTCATGTAAAAGAATAGGTCTCATATATTCTACACACTTATCAATAAGTTCAGAATATTTTTTTGCAGATTTTTGAATAAGAGATGAAAATTTACTTTGGATTAATATATTTTTAATTATAGTTGGTATTTCATTTCTTATTTCAAAATCATCAGTCATAATTAAAACATCTAATTGGGTTGTATCAATATCTTTAATAATTTGTTTTGATTTTTTATCTGTAATACGAAATATTATGGCTTTACCATAAGAAATAACAATTCCAGAATCATCAAAACATTTATCATCAGAATTTACTGCAATATATTCTTCATCTATTAAAATTCTATTAAAATTTTCATTAAATTTCTTGTTTATTTTTTTAAGAAGTCTTGATAAAAAATTTTTAAAACATAAAGAAAGTTCTAATTTATTTAAATATTTGCTAAAATAACTTATATTATTTTTGTTATTAAAGTTTTTACTAAACATAATAATTTCTTCTTTATTTTCAGTGTCGTTTAACATATTTTTAATTATAAATAAATTAAAAATAATTTTCAAATTTTTTAAAAGATAATAGAAAGCATTTATTTAAAATACTAATGGATTATTTTTTAATAATTCTAAAAGCATATTATTTTCTGTTTTCTTTTTTGAAACTTCGGGGATTTTGAGATTTTTAATGAAATCCTCTTGAGTAATTTTTTCATTTAAATTATTATTCTTTTTTTTATTTTCAATTTTTGTGTAAATCAAATCTCCTACAGTTCTATTAATTAAACCTTCCAAATCAGCACCTGAATAATTTTCTGTTAATCTCGCTAATTCTTCAAAATCTACATTTTTGTCTAAGAAACCATTATTGGATAATTTATTAGTTTTTGCAATTAAAATATCATATCTTTGTTGTAATTTAGGTTTTTTAACCTCTATATGAACCTCAAATCTACCAGCTCTTAATAATGCAGTATCTAAAGAATCTATTCTATTTGTAATTGCAATTACAATGATATTATCTAAAGCTTCAGGTCCATCCATCATTGCAAGTAATTGATTTACAATATTATTTTTAGTTCCGTAAACATCTCCTTCTGAATTTCTAGCTCCTCCTATAGAATCAAATTCATCAAAAATAATTAAATGTAATGAATTAGGATCATTTTTAGCTCCATCAAAAAGTTGTCTAATATTACTTTCACTTTCTCCTATCCATTTAGATAAAATTTGAGGTCCTGAAACAATAATGGGTTTTTCACAATTTAAAATTTTTCCAATAGAACTGGCTAAAATAGTTTTTCCATTTCCAGGTTCACCATGCAATAAAATACCTTTAGGAGGTCTAACGCCTAAAGAATCAATAGTTTTTTGATCTAAAGTTCTAATAGCTAAAACTTTATTATTGATAATTTCAATATATTCATCCATTCCAGCAATTCCCATATCAAATAAATCTTCAGAATCTAAAGTATCTATATCTTTTTGTTTTTTTTTATCTATATCCTTTTTCTTTGAAGTATAAACTGTAATAGGTTCAGTTCTATAAAAAATATCATATAAGATATTGAATATAAGTAATAAAAATAAAATTATACCTAAACAACACCATATAATATTAAGAGCCTCCATCTTTTTAATTTGTAGAAAGAAGTTTTTAATAAAAATAATAAAAATAATAAAAGAAAAAAATATACAAAAAAATAAAATAAGTTGATGAAGTATATAAAAATAATTTATCATTCAAATCTCATACTAATCAAGTTTAAATAGTAGGAACCATATATTTTCCTTAATTATATATAAATTATATGATGTTTTATTTTAATAAAATTTTCTTGAATACTTAATCAGAAATAGAAAAAATCTTAAAAAATGACACTTAATTTTTCACTTAATATTTTTAACTTTTTTGAAAAAATTAAAAATATTACTACTCCGTTTCAGATCAATGACGAACCATTCGGTTCGCGGGAACCTAAAGGCACCATTTTCTTGGTTCCTTTGGTAATTCATTTTTCAGATTTATTCATATAAAAATTTTATTATTCAGTAATTTTATGTAGTAATATTTAAGCTTACATTTAATACTTATACGTATTCATCCATATAAATATATATGTGCGCCCTGGTGCACAAAATGGTGGGACTGTTCCTTATTTTTTGAATCACCGATTAGTCCCTGTCCCACACTAATATGAAACGGAGTCGTACTAATTTACTTCAGATGTGAAGACTGACATATTGACTGAGATTTTCATCCACTCTATAAAAACAATTTATCTGATAGAGAGAAGCTAAATATTTTTTTATACAGCTGTAGCTTATTTTTTAAAATAATGTATGTTTCATATGAATATCAATTAATGCTATATTATTTCCTCTAATCAATTCTATAATTCTTTTAGATGGTAAAATTAAGCCTCTTTTTCTTCTTTCAAGAACTAATATTTCTTGTAATTCTTCTCTAGATATATATTTTTCAGATATATATTTTTCTTGATTATACACAAAATTTGAATTCATTAATTTATTAGTATTAGTGGGTTTATTCCCACTACCAACAAACATACCAACCATATGATTTTTATTTGCAATTATTGAACCACTCATTCCTCTATAACCTAAATCTAAGCTTTCTAACAATTCTTTATTTTTGAAACCCGGTGATTCGTAGATAGTAATTTCTTTTGACCCAAAAGTAGTAATATTAGTATATGTTCCATCATATTTTAAATTTGTACGGAAATAAGCATTTACTTTTGATGGAATTTTACATTCTTTTAATTTTATATAATCATAATTAGGATCATAATATTTAGCCCATGCAAGATCATATTCCATTCCCAAAGTTTTTATATATTTAGAAGGTATTTGCCAATTTAAATGAGAAACTGAATCAAGAAAGCTAGATCTCATCCAAGTATCTTTTTTAATAAATAAAGATACATGTGCTGGAAGTATTAAAAAAAATTCATTGTTAATTTTAACTTGCCAACAATGTACATTTTTTAAACATGAATTATTAAATTTCTTATAGAGATTATTAATTAATGGTATTCTCATTTTTATAATTATATTAATATAATTAATTTTTCAAATTTATAAACTTTAATAATTTTTCCATAAGTTGTTTAAAAATCTCCTACTGAATTCACTTATATTCATATTTGTGTGATTATTCTTTATTTGATAAAAATGAATTTTATTTTTAACTTTTAAAAAAAAAATAAAATATGAAAATCATACTTAACGAAGATCAAAAAAAACAACGTAAAAAAATTGTTAAAGTTTGGAATTCTGGAGAACCTGTATGTATTGACGGCTCTGTCATGGGGACTGGTAAAACCATCGTTACATGTAAGTTATCTGAAGATTTTGATCAAATTTTAGCTATTACACCAGCAACTATTGTACCCAATTGGATTGATGAGACAAATAAATATGATGTTAAATTAACTATTTTGTCTTATGAAACATTAACTAGTTCTAAAAATCAAACACCTAAACATCCATTTTTAACAAGAGAAGATATTGATGGTGAAATTATTTTTAAAGTTACAGAAAAATTTAAAGAATTAGTAAAAAAAGGCATTTGTTTAGTTGCTGATGAGTTTCATAGAATCAAGAAAAAAAATAGTCGATATTTTGCTTTCAAAGCTCTTTGTGATTATATCTGTGAAACAAAAAATATATATAATAGTAAAATTCTCCTTCTAAGTGGTAGTCCATATTGTGAAATAGAACATCCTTGTAATATATTACAAATGATTAATATTATTAAATCTGATTTAATTTTTAAATTTGATAAACATGATAATAGAATTCTTTTAACTGGTCTTGAAGAATTAATTAATTATTGTAAAAACATAGATGAAGATGAAACTGAAAACATTCTTATGAAATATTCTATTAATAATAAAAATGTCTATGAAATTGCTTTTGAATTATATGTTAAAATTGTCCAAAAAAAAATTGTTTGTGCTATGCCTTCACCAAAATTAGATGCCAAATTATATTGCTATAATGCATATTTTAATATGGAAGAATCAGCTGCAAAAAAATTAAAACAAAGTATTGATAATTTAAAATCAGCAGTTGGAAATAAAAATAAAATTCTTAAAAATGATATTGCTATAACTACAGCCTTAAGATATAAACAAAATGATAAAATATCTATATATGAAAGAATTTCAAAAATTATTTTAAAAATGGCCCCAACAAACAAATTATGTATCTTTTTAGATTTTGATGAAGCTATTTTTGATGTTTATGATAGATTAAAAAATTATAATCCTCATTTAATTACAGGTAAAATAGATAAAAATGAAAGAAATGATATTATTAAAAAATTTCAAGAAGATAACTGTGAATGCAGATTATTAATATTAAATACAGCAATTGGATGTGAAGGAATTAATTTAGATGATGTTCATGGAAATTTTAAAAGATATGTTCTTGTTGAACCAAGTTTCTATATTATTAGAATGCATCAATTAATGAGAAGATTTTTAAGAGTGACTACCAAATCAGATACAATTATTTACTGTGTTTATGCTGTTTGTGGTTCTTTTGAAACAAATATTATTAATTCAACAGCTAGAAAGTCAATTGTGATGAAAGAAACCTTAGAAGCACAAGTTTCTGAAGGTATTTTATTTCCTGCAGATTATCCACAAGTTGAAGAAAAAAATTTTTTAAATGATTCCTTTGAAATGTTACCAGTCGAAAAAATTGTTGCGGAAGAAACAAAAAAAAACAGTGTTTGTAAAAAAAGTATTGTCAAAAATTTTAAAGTTATGAATATGATGCTAGAAAGTAATATAGTTAATGATAGCTTTGGGTTTTAGAAAAGATAAATAAAAAATTCTAAACAAAATATATTTCTGTAGATAAATAAAAAATTTTAATGAAATATATTTCTCTAGATAAATAAAAAATTCTAAACAAAATATATTTCTGTAGACAAATAAAAAATTCTAAACAAAATATATTTCTGTAGATAAATAAAAAATTCTAAACAAAATATATTTCTATAGACAAATAAAAAATTTTAATGAAATATATTTCTCTAGATAAATAAAAAATTCTAAACAAAATATATTTGTGTACTACTCCGTTTCAAATAAATCGGTGATTTAAAAAATAAATTTTTATATCAATAAATAAGTATAAGTATACATTTAATACTTATACATTAATATATAAAATTAGTGAATTAAAATAATATTATAGGAATAAATGAGTGATCTAAAAATGAATTACCGATTGATCTGAAACGGAGTAGTAGATAAATAAAAAATTCTAAACAAAATATATTTGTGTAGATAAATAAAAAATTCTAAACAAAATATATTTCTGTAGATAAATAAAAAATTCTAAACAAAATATATTTGTGTAGATAAATAAAAAATTCTAAACAAAATATATTTCTGTAGATAAATAAAAAATTCTAAACAAAATATATTTCTGTAGACAAATAAAAAATTTTAATGAAATATATTTCTCTAGATAAATAGAAAATTGTAATAAAATATATTTCTCTAGATAAATAGAAAATTTTAATGAAATATATTTCTCTAGATAAATAGAAAATTGTACTACTCCGTTTCAGATCAATCGGTAATTCATTTTTACTCCACTCAATTATTCATATAAAATTATTTTAATTCACTAATTTTATATATTAATGTATAAGTATTAAATGTATACTTACACTTATTTACGCATATAAATATTTATTTTTTGAATCACCGATTTATTTGAAACGGAGTAATAATAAAATATATTTCTCTAGATAAATAGAAAATTTTAATGAAATATATTTTTCTAGATAAATAGAAAATTTTAATGAAATATATTTCTCTAGATAAATAGAAAATTTTAATGAAATATATTTTTCTAGATAAATAGAAAATTTTAATGAAATATATTTCTCTAGATAAACTGTAGACTGAAAAAAAATTATAAGAAAATATATTTCTCTAGATAAATAGAAAATTATAAGAAAATATATTTGTCTGGATAAATTATAAGAAAATATATTTCTCTAGATAAATAGAAAATTATAAGAAAATATATTTGTCTGGATAAATTTTAATGAAATATATTTTTCTAGATAAACTAAAAATTTTTAATGAAATATATTTTTTTAGATAAATAGAAAATTATAAGAAAATATATTTCTCTGGATAAACTAAAAAATCTAATGAAATATATTTCTCTGGATAAAATAAAAAATTATAAAAAAAATACATTTGTCTAAACAAATAGAAAATTATAATGAAATAGATTTCTTTAGATAAACTAAAAAATCTAATAAAATATATTTATCTAAACAAATAAAAAATTATAAAAAATATATTTCTCTAGATAAAATAATCGATCAAAGATTTGTTAAAAATGACTTTTTAACAAATTAAGTTATCTTTAATTAGAAAGAAATACTAAATTCAGCATATCCTGTATTCCAATACATAAACTCAATTTTATCTTTTTCTAACTCATTGTATAGTTCTGAAGATAATTTATCAATAAATATTCCAAGCATTGACAAATCGGAAGTACCAAAATAAATTTTAATTATATATTTATCTTTACGTATTGGATGTTTGCTAATTTTAACTTTAGATACATATTCGTCAAATGTAAAAAATTTTTTGATTAAAAATATAATCAAAAAATTTAACATAATCAAGAATTAATCCTTCATCATACATTATTTCATCATCTAATAAAAAAGGATTATTATTTATATATGCATAAGCTTGTATACTTCTATAAACATGAGGATTTTTATCTAAAATATTTAAAATAGTTTCACTATCAGTCTCTCCGACTTCGTTAGTTCTTCTTCTTTTATTCATTTTTTATCAAGAATAGATATAATTTATTAAAAATATGTTTAAAAAAAATATTTAATAATAGATTCTTAATACAAAAAAATATTATTTGGGATAGTACTTTTTTTCAAATAATTTTTCAACTCAAGTTAAAAAATTTATATTTCTGAATTAAAAAAAATTTATATACTACTCCGTTTCACATAAATCGGTGATTCAAAAAATAAAGAACCACTTGGTTCCCGTGTGCACCACGGCGCACATAAATATTTATATGAATAAATTAGTATAATTATTTAATAAGAACTAAAATAATAATACATAAAATTAGTTAACTAAAAAGATTCTATATGAATAATTGGGTGATGAAAAAACGAATCACCGATTGATCTGAAACGGAGTAGTATAATTTTATTTAATATCAATTATAGAATTTTCTAGTTGCCATTCATGTTCTATAAATGCTTCCATATTATATGTATTGATATTTAATAAAATAGTTACCTCGACGTCTTTATTTAAATTATTTTTAATAAAATTAAATTCTTCATTATAATAAGTATTTTGTTTATTACAAATAATAAAATTATTATTATAACATTCTTTTATAATTTTTTTTGGTAAGAAAGAAGATAAATTTTTAAAAATATTATTGAATTCTTGTATCTCATTCGGAAAAAAATGATATGGATACAATTGAAATGCAAAATAACCAATGTTCCCTAATCTACCTTTTAGTTTACATATAAATTTAAAACCGGGATTATCTTGAAAATAAGATTGAAAATGTTCAAATTGATTATATTTATGTTCTTTCTTAAATTTATAAATTTCTTTTGGAGTTTTAAAAGTACTTATATCAATCTCTTTCATACCTAAATCATTATTTCTATTTAAAATAAACGACATTGGTTCTGTATAGCTATCTGTAAGATTTGATTGTTTAATAAGAATATTATATTTATGAACATTTTTGTCATTAATTATATTAACTAAATCTTTACACAAATGTATTTTATAAATTCTTTTTTCATTTATTTTTTCTGGGGTTAAGAGATTTAAATTTATATAATTATTTATTTTTAAATTTGTTTTTAAAGTTTTTATGTATCTTGAATATTTTATATTTTTACAAAAATATGTTGTTTTTGTTTTTTTACTATTTTCACAATCATAAGTTATATATGTATCACCCATATAATATGCACATCTAACATGCGAACAATCGAAATTCATTAAAACATCAATAACATTTTTAAAAAAATTGCAAATTATCTGTATTTTTCTTTTTGTGTGTTTTAAAATAAAAGTTCTAACTGTAACTCCATCATAAATTACTTCTTCAATTTCATAATTATCATGGATAAAATCAACTAATATTTTAAATTCATGAATATATTCAAGTTCTGTATTGTGCATTTCAATATTTCTTGTTGATGGGTCAATAATAAAAATATCAAAGTCACTTTCGTCATCAATTTCTTTTTCAAGGTAAATTGAAGAAGTATATCCCCCTGAAATTAAAAGATTAGGATTAGAAGAAATATATGAAATTAACACATCGAGATTATCTTCTTTAGGACATATGAATTCAAATTTATTCTTCAAAAGATAAGAATTATTAAGGAATGTTATCTTTTCTTTTATTCTAATATCTTTTTGTAAATTAATATAAGGATATATTTTATAAATTCTTTCATTTTTAAAAAGAATTTTATAATACAGTAGTTTATAAAGTTTTTCTTTTAAATTTTTATTAAGAATAATTTTTAAAATTTCAGGTATTTCTAAATACACAGAAATATCATAAATTTTATCTTCTAATATACTTTCAAACATTTTTATAAAAAAAAGTAAAAAATTTAAAATCATATTTTTTAGAAGAAAATTATTTCATATAAAAATTGAAAAAAATAATTTTTAATTTTCTTATAAAATGTTAGTAAAAGCCAAGGATTTAACAAAGGAAAGATTAAAAGATATAAATAATAAAATTATTAAAGATGAAAACATAAAAATTACATTTGATTTATTAGACATTACACAAGAGGAATATTTTTATTGGAATATGTATTTTAATCTAAAATATGTAAAACATATAGAAGTTGAACTGGAATATATACTGCATAAAGAAACTTTTTTAGAACCAGATTTTTATGAAAATATAGAAGAATTTTTAAATTATATAGACGAAGATCCAATTTTTGTTGAAAGAGATGAGGACATGATAAGAGGTTTTAAAAAAATTTCACGAAAACTCAAAAACATAAAAAAGAAATTAAATAAATTTTTAAAAGAAATATGTTATTTTATCTAAAAATATATATTTCTCTAGAAATAAAATAAAATTGTAAAATATATATTCTTCCAGAAGAATTAAAAAAGTTATAAAATATATATTCCTCTAAATAAACTGTAGGTTCAAAAAATTATAAAAAAATATATTTCTCTAAACAAATAGAAAATTATAAAAAAATATATTTCTCTAAACAAACTGTAGGCTAAAAAATTATAATGAAATATATTTCTCTAAATAAAATAAAAAGTACGCCAACATTATAATAAAATATATTTCTTTAGAAATTTTATAACAAACTAAAATTAAGAAACACTAGTATATTTAATTAGTCTGTATAAATTACATCAACATACGAAAAATCTGAATTATATGCTTTTTGAAGACTTCTAATTGTCATTTCATAATCTTCTTTTTTACAATACATTAATTCAGATTTTCTTGTTTGATAATTAGGAACCATTATTCTAACACGATCTTTTTTTTTCTCATAAAATAAATTAAGATGAATAAAATCATCTTGAATTTTACATTTAGGGCATATAGTTTCAATTTCAAAATGACTATTTCTAGGAACATTTTTCAATGGAACACAGCCATTTCCAGATGAAAATTCTAAATTGTCATAATAATAACAATGATAACTTCTAAAATAAGAGCCATATTTCATTAAATTATCTTTAATATTTTTACAACAAGCCGTACATTCTGTTTTATAAAATTTAATTGAATAATACAATCCAGATTCAGAACCAAAATAATCATTATTGCAATCAGTAATATTAAGTTCTGTATATTCAAGTGTCATTTTATATTATATAACAATTTTTTTTAAATTCAATTTTTACTCATCTACTTCAGAATAATACTCAATCATATGTAAAACAAATAATGGTCTAGTTCATATATTGTGAAGTTTCTTTGGACTAATTGAGTTTTCAAAAAATGAATTAAAAAAAAATATATTTATAAATTTAAAATGAATTGTGAAAAAGTCATATTTAAAAATATTAATAAAAAAATAAATATTGAAGGTTACAAAAATAGTGTAAAATTATTTTCTTTAAATTTCGATTTTAAAAATATTGATAAACAAAAATTCAGACATTTTATTGATGATGTTGAAACTTATAATGAACCTGCTGATTTTATACTTAAACAATTTTATTTCGAACACATTTTAAAAAATGAATATGATAAAATACATAATTATTTTTGTGATATGATATATGAAATATACTTTTCAATTTATGGAAGTACTCCAGAAAAAGATTGTGAAGGTTTTAATTGTCAAAATTATTTTGAAAAATTGGAAAAAGATAAGTTACTTTATATAAAAAAATAATTTTTTTGTAAACTGGGGCAGATCTTTTTCTTCAACATATTAATTTTTAAGTACTACTCCGTCCCAGATCGACATATTATCTGACACATTGAAAAAGTTATATGTATATTTATATGACTTTTAAAAAAATTGTTCTTTTTTATTTGGGACGGAGAAGTAAATATTTATATTAATTATAAATATTTAAACATAAATAGAGCTTAATTTTTTTTGAAAACCTGACATAATTATAGGGCTTCGGCTCTTCCTATCAGTTGGGTTTCGGATCCTCCTATCCTCCTGAACTGGACTAGCATCAATAAAATTTTTGTCTAAGACTCAATCCCATATTAATTTATCCAATCTTTCAAAAAAGTTATATTTATATGACTTAAAAAAATGTTCTTTTTTGAACCTACATTTGGGAAGAAAAACTATATTATTTTTCTTCATCTTTTACCTTAGGTTTAGGTTTTGCTTTTTGTTTATCTAAATCTCTGTTAATAATAGTTCTATAATAATAATTTTCATCAATTAAACTATTACTGATCATTGAATTTCTTTTATATAAAACTAAACTGCCATTTGAAATGCCAAAATATCTAGAGATTATATCTCCACTTGCTTGTTTTGGTATTTGATTCATAGTTAATTTATTGTCGTTGACTATTTCTACAGCTTCTTTATTAGGTACAATTTTTTCAATATTAGAACTATATAAAGAAAAAATAGGGTCATATAACATATCTTTATCAAAAAAAATATTTATTTTATAAATGTTAGTTGCAGCTAGTTCTTCAATACGATTTGCTGTACCTACATGTAAATCACCCGGAGAAATAATTACAACATTAAAACAATCTTTTTCTTTATTTAAAATATGTGAAATAATAGCAACTTCAGTTGATGGCATTGTTTGTGTATTACCTAGTTCTGCAAAATAAACAAGACATTTCTCTTTTAAAGAATTTTTAAAAATATATGACATCATACTTCTAGTACTTTTTCTGTTAATATCTTTGTCTAAAAAAATTTGTTGTGTATGATTTGGCTTATCTAAAATTTTTTCAATATCATAAACAGTATTAAAGTAATTCAAGTCCCTTGAAAAAATCTTTGAAAACTTAGACATTTCATAGCCACGTCTATACATCATCAATAGTGTATTTTTGAAAATTTGAAACAATTGAGAATTATCTTCCATTTTTTAATTTATAATAAAAAATGGATTCAGAAATCATTTTTATAATTACAATAATTTTACTATCAATTATCATAATTATACTTGGATCACTACTATATTTTTTTGGAAATCCCTCTTCGAGTAAGCAAAATAATACTATTTGTAATATTACATCAGATTGTAATAGTGGGTTAAAGTGTGAAAATAATTTATGTAAAGTACCAGAAGGAGGTTCTTGTATTACTGGAGACTGTGTTTCTGGTACACAATGTATTAGAGGTCAATGCAGTGTACAAAAAGTAAATACAAATACACCATATACTATTCAACCTCCTCAACCAGTATATCAACCACCTCCAGTATATCAACCACCTCCAGTATATCAACCACCTCCACCTCCTGTTCAAGTATATCAACCACCTCCAGTATATCAACCACCTCCACCAGTATATCAAACAGAGCCTTTATCAGAAAATTATTTAAATAAATATCATAATAATAAATTTAGAAGATTATCAATATCAACATCTCTTGAAAGTAAGCCTATTGAATTTTTAACAGGAAAATTATTTAATGATGCTTTTTATTTTAAACAAAAAGTTTATATAGTTTATGAAACTGATCCTTGTACCTTATACGTTTATAATTTAAGTGGTGAAGTATTTAACAGATATAAGTCAAATATTCCAATCATATCTAATATGGAAGTTATTGGTAATGATTTATACACAATTTATAATGGTATTCTTCAAAAAGCCTCTATTCCTTTTACATTACATAAAAATCCAGCATTAAATGTAATTCATTTTTTCAGTCAAAACCAACCTGTGAACTATATAACTTCTAGTGCGTATAATAATAATCTATATCTTAAAAAAACTGTTTATGATGATTATGCTATTCCAGGTAAAAATTCTGACTTTATTAAAATTTTCGATAAAAATATCCAATATGAAAACAATGGTTCTTTATCATATTTAATGCATAATGGCAAATACCCATTATATTACGAAAATAATATTTATATGAATAATTATAAAATAAAAGCTTATGATAGTGATAAAATATTTTTACATGTTGAATAAAAATTGAAAACAAAAGATTTAAGAAAACTTTATAAAAAATGAATTAAAAAAAATAAAAATTAAAAAATAAAAATTTATGTTAGCTTGTGGATGTAATATAAAACCAAAATGGATTTGGAAAAGAGACAATTTTGAAAATACACAACTCCAAAATTATAACGACCCAAGAAATCATCGAAATCCTCAATGGTGTTACAAATTTACTTGTAATAGATGTAACATTGATTATATTTGGTATGATTCAAATTGGGATGGATCAAGAGGTCAAAAAAAATATAGTATTTTATACGAAATTGAAAAATTTTTTTTTAATTAATCCATATTAGTTTAAAAGATTACGGTAATCTTTACTTTCTTCATATCAGATAATATGTACTACTCCGTTTCAGATCAATGACGAACCTGAAGGTTCCTTCGGTAATTCATTTTTACTTAACTCAATTATTCATATAAAATTAGGTCGCCTACTTTTAATTCACTAATTTTATATATTAACTTATAAGTACTAGTCCATTTCAAATAAATCTGGACTTCATTATAAAAGGAACCATTTGGTTCCCGTGTGCACCAAGGCGCACATAAATATTTGTATGAATATTTAAGTGTGAAGAATAAATATATAAAAATATAAAATTATTTAAAATTTATGTGAATAAATAAGTGAATAAAAAATGAAGTCCAAAGGAAACCAAATGGTTCGTCATTGATCTGAAATGGACTAGTAAGGATTTAATATATTAAGTTACTACTCCGTTTCAGATCAATTGGAAATTCAATTTTCATTCACTCATTTATTCATATAAAAAATTTAAAATTCAAGTTTTTAATATATTAATCTGTTGACGTAATATATCTAAGAATTAAATATATTACGTCAACAGATAAAATTTTTTTTGAATTTCCTATTTATTTGAAACGGAGCAATACATATTTATATAAATATTTAATGTTCGGCATCGGCGCTGACGGGAACCAAATCGTGGGACTATTCTTTATTTTTTGAATCACCGATTAGTTACACTATATGAACAGGAGTAGTACATATAACTTTTAAAAAAAATGTTCTTTTTTGAGACTACATTTGGGACAGAATAGTATATAATTTTTCTTAAAACCTGAAATATTATCTGATATTGAGAACCTAAAGGTTAGGAGAATTTTTTGGAATAATAAAAAAAAATGAAAAATAAATAAAAAAATTAAAGATGTTAAAATGGATAAGTTAGATTTTAGTTTATGTCAAAAAAGATATTATCATTCTAAATGGAAAAAAAATTTAAAAAAAAATCTTGAAATGAATTATTTTAATAATGTTATTAAAGATTATGAAGAAAAAAATTGTGTAAAATACAATAGAAAATACTATTCATGTTGTAAATTTATCAGAGATTTATCAAAAGAAATGAGTTTTAAAAAAATTAAAAAATTTATATTTTATTTATATATTGCTGACTATGGACCTGGAGAAATTTATGAAATAAAAAAATCTAGTGGTGTTGATTTGAAAAATAATTGTTATGATCGGTGTAGTCTTCCTGAAAATTTAAATTTATTAGATAAAAGGATTTATCTTGGAAAAAAAATTAGTAAATGCAAAAATGGTTGTTGCTTTATATATAAAAAAGAAGATAATTTTGAAATTCAATGGTTATAATACATACTAATACGTCCCAATAAATTAGTATGGGATGAGACGTATATCCAACTTTTTTAAAATTAACATAAATTAGTGTGGAACTACATACTTCCCTCATCCAAAATGTAGGCTCAAAAAAGAACATTTTTTTATAAAGTTATATAAAAATGCATATAACTTTTTTCTGGGACGGAGTCGTATAACTTTTTCAATATGTCAGATCAATCAGTGATTGGTTTTTTATTTTTTGGATCATCGATTAGTCCCACTGTATGAAACTGAATGTTACACAAATATATCATTTTTTTTAAATTAACATTTGTAAAAAAAAGAAGTTATTATCATGAAAATATACAAGAATCTACTAATATTAATTTATTTAAATATTTTTGACACTTATATAAATCATTTCCATATTTATGATATATAGGATATTATTGGTACAGAGTCGTAGTTTAAACTTTATTTATGAATTAAACATAAATTAACTTACTTCTCTGTCCCAAATGTAGGCTCAAAAAAGAACATTTTGTTATAAAGATATATAAAAATGCATATAAATTTTTTGACAGATTGGATAAATTAATATGGGATGGAGTCTTATTATATATTTTTCTAACAAATAAAATTAGTAAATTAAAATTAGGAGACCTAATTTATATGAATAAATCTAAAAAATCAATCACCGATTTATTTTAACTTGATTAGTACAACTCCGTTTCAGATAAATTTGTAGTTCAAAAAAAGGAACCAAGAAAATGGAACCATATTAGTGGGACTGTTTCCGTGTACACCAGGTCGCACATAAATATTTATATCAATAAATAAATATAAATATTAAATTTGTCAAAAAAATTATATTTAATTTTATATGACTCTTAAAAAAAATGTTCTTTTTTATCTGGGACGGAGAAGTACTTATACAGTAATATATAAATTTAGTGAATTAAAAGTAGGCGCCCTAATTTTATATGAATAAATGAGTGATTTAAAAATGAATCACCGATTAGTCCCACGATTTGAAACGGAGTAGTACATTATATATTTTTAAGAATATATAATTTTATTTTTGTATTTTATTTATATTTAACGTCTGCATCCATCTCTTGGGCCACAATCCTCCCAGTTGTTACCTCCTGCACCACAATCATTCCAGGTTCTGGGTCCACAGTTATTCCAAGGCTCAGGTCCCCATTGGTTAGCATTTGCCCAAGGTCCAGCACAGGGTCCTACTTCACAACCTCTACCAGGTCCGCAATAAGAACCGGGGTATCCAATACCAGTCTCAAATCTTCCATAAGGAGAGCAAGGTCCTCTGAAACCAAGTTCTGTAGGGCCAAGGGCAACTCCTGGAATAATAGGAGGAGGCAGAACACCATACCCAGGATATCCCACGGGGGCAAGAGCGGAAGCTGCAGCAACTCTACCGGGACTTCTTAAACCCATTTGAGACTGAGGGGATTGACCAGCATCAGCAGCCTGGTTCTGAGCAATAGTTGAAGCCGTGCCTGAAACCTCAAGACCTGCAAGTCTATCAGCAAGATACTGAACATCTTCTTGTCTGGTAACTCTCTCTCTAGCATCTCTAATTCTGTCCGCTTCAAGTTGGGCCTGAACAACTTCAAGACCACCAACTGTAGCACGTTCGGTTAACAAAGTTCTTTCCCAAAGTTTCTCAAGTCTGCATCTAATTGCTTCAATCTCAAAAAGAGTACGCTTATCAAACTGCTTCTGTTCACAAGCAGCCTTCTCAAGACATTTAACTTGTCTCCACATCTTATCCTGGAAACATCTGGATTCTTTTCTTAACTCACAAATTTGTCTTTCCATATGCTCAAATCTATCAAGATCAGCACATCTATCTTCTTTAACTCTTTTTTCTAAAGCTCTTCCGGCCTCATCAGGATAATATTTTTCTACTTTACGTCTGCAAGGAGAATCGGGTCTTCTTAAAGGAGAATCAGATCTTCTGGAAGGAGAATCAGATCTATCACTACGTGGACTGCTTTCGGAGAAAAATTTGTTGCTCATTTTTTTTAATAGGGAATAAAAAAAAAATAAAAAAAAAATTATATCCCCATGGAATTTTTTAATAACAAATATTTTTAAAAAATTTAGAAAATATATTAAAAATAAGTTACTGAAGAAAAAAAATACTACCGGACGAGTTAAAAAAAAATTTCAAAACATATCTTTTTCATACTACTCCTTCCCATTTTAATTTTTCTAAATTTTTCTGAAACCACTCAATTTTTAATACAAATATTTAAAGATGAGAAAATTGATCTGGGACATAGTAGTACAACTCCGTCCCAGACCAATTTATCTAACTTGAAAAATTTATATGTATTTTTATGTCACTTTTTAAAAAGTTGGATAGGCGCCTACTTTTAATTTGGGACGGAGAAGTATATGTTTTGAGAAAAATAATTACTACTCTGTTTCAGATCAATGACGAAGCATCCGGTTCGCGGGTCCCTAAAGGCACCATTTTCTTGGTTCCTTCGGTAATTCATTTTTACATCAGTCAATTATTCATATAAAATTTTTATTATTCAGTAATTTTATGCATTATTGTTTAATATTATATTTAATACTTGCACTTATTCATCCATATAAATATATATGTGAGCCCTGCTGCAAACGGGAACCTTATAGTGGGACTGTTCCTTATTTTTTGAATCACAGAGAGCATGAAGGTTCTCCTGATTAGTCCCTGTCCCACACTAATTTGAAACGGAGTAGTAGATATTGAAGAAAAAAAACTTGTAAAATTAAGCCTACTATTTGAACTGGAATAGTAAGATTTTTGAAAACCTGACATATTTTCAAAATTTCTTATCACAAGGATCATGTGTGTTTGAGAAAAATTATCCGAATTATAAATTTGAGTTTTAAAAGAAGTACGACTCCGTTTCAGATCAATGACGAACCTTCGGGTTCCTTCGGTAATTCATTTTTACTTTAGTCAATTATTCATATAAAATTAGGTCTCCTAATTTTAATTCACTAATTTTATATATTAAGTGTTACATATTCATATAAATATTTATGTGCGCCCTGGTGCACACGGGAACAATATGGTGGGACTGTTTCTTATTTTTTGAAACACCGATTTATTTGAAACGGACTATTATAAATTATTACGACTCCTTCCCAAATTAAAAGTAGGCGCCTATGCAACTTTTTTAAAATTCATATAAAAATACATATAACTTTTTCAACTTAAATAAATTAATCTGAGACGGAGTCGTACTTAAGGAACTGACTAAAAAATTTATATGGTTTAAAAGGTTTAAAAAGTAAAAAAACATCTGGCATACTACTCACAGATTAATTTATCCAATCTGTCAAAAAATAAATATTTATATGACTTTTAAAAAAATGTTCTTTTTTGGAAGGAGTAGTAGTAACTTTTTAAAAAAATTGAATAAAATTTTTTAATTTAAAGTATTAAAAAAAATGATTAAAAATATATATCCACCAACTAGATATACTAAAGAAGAAAAAGAAAAAAATTTATACTTTGAATATATACTATTTAATGAAAGATTTTATGAAAAATATATGAATAAAGAAATAAATTATGAAGAATATATTTTAAATTCTAATGAATATTATAAAAAATATAAAGATTGTCAGAATAATAGAGTTATAAGTCTTGATGAATTATGTGAAAAAGTAAATCTTAATAATTATTCTTTTTTTAAAGTTTTAGATGAAAAAGATATTAAATTATTTTTATCAAAACTGAGTAGAGAAGAAATTTCTGAAATATATTTTAACGATAGAATTAAATTACATACTTGGGTAGGTATAATGTCAAAAATAAAAGTTCATGAAAATTATAGAATACACTTTAAACATGTTATTAATTACAGAAGAACAATATATAAAATTTATTATTATTTTGATAAAGAAGATACAGATAAATGGTCTTTTTTTAAAAATAAAACATTTCGTAAAATATATTTTGATTTTGATGATAAAAAATTAAAAATAATGACTTTCGAAAATTTTAGTTCAAACACAATTGATTCATTTGAAGATTCATTAATAAAAATACCAAATAAAAATGAATATATATATTAAATAATATGTCAGGTTTTGAAAAAAAAATTATACTAATCCGTCCCAGATAGTTCAACAAAATATTATCTTACACATTAAAAAATATATATAAATTTTTATATGACTTTTAAAAAAAATGTTCTTTTTTATCTGGGAAGGAGAAGTACTTAATTTTTTTTTGAAAACGCAATTGCTCAGATCTTTTTTTTCACTTTTTAAAACATATAATTTTTAAGTCCAATCCTTAAGTATTAATCTGTTTCAGATCAATTGGTAATTCATTTTTAGATCTTGTATATAAAATTCATAAATATTTTTATATATTATTTTATAAGTAAAGATTTAATACTTATATTCATATAAAAATTAAATTTGAGCTTTGGTGCACACGGGAACAGTCCCACCAATATCTCCACAATTTTTTGGCCTCCTTATTTTTCGAATCAAAGAGAGCCTGAAGGTTCTCCAGATTGATCTGAAACGGAGTATTTATTTTTTTAAAATAATTTATGAATTTTTCTTTAAATTATTTATTAAAAAAAAATGTCTTTAAAAGTTTTTTATATTGGTGATTGCCATTATATGCATTCAAATAAATTAGAAACGGATCTTATGGAAGTGCAGATTTTTCAACTTATTCTTGAAGAAAATCCTGATTTAGTTGTAGTTTTAGGGGATACATTACATAATCATGAGAAAATAGATTCTCCTTGTCTGAGAAGGGCTACAGTTTTTTTAGAAGGTCTTCAAAAAATTTCAAAACATTTAATTATACTTGTAGGTAATCATGATATGGATACTGGTTATTGTTTTTTATCAGGTGAACATTGGTTAAATTCTTTTAAATTATGGGAAAAGACAACTATTGTTGATGATGTTTTAGTTTTTGAAATTAAAAATTACAAATTTCTGTGTATTCCTTATGTTGAAGCTGGAAGATTCAATGAAGCTCTAAAAACGAAAAATTTAGATTTATCAAATTTAAAAGAGTTTAATGGATTAATTGCACATCAAGAGTTTGAAGGCACAGAAATGAATAAACTTTCAAAATTAAATAAAAATTATGATAAAATAATTGATATTTACCCTGAAGATGCACCTTTAATAGTTTGTGGTCATTATCATAATTATTCAAAAGAAAAAGAGAATCTTATTTATCCAGGTACACCTATTCCTCATGGATTTAGTGATTTTGTTGAAAAAACATTATCTGTTATAACTTATGATTCTAATAAATATACAGAAAAAAGATTAAAACTTAATATTCCAAAAAGACTGGTTATAATTTTAAGCCCAGAAGAATTATCTGAATATGTCTTACCAGAAAATTTTTCAAGCTTAAAAATAAAAGTTACAGGAAGTTCTGAAGTTTTAAAAAGAATAAGCAAATTAAAAAATGTTAGAGACATTGAGAGTACTTTAAATGTAAAAATACAATATAGTTATACAAATTTTGAAAAAAATATAAATAATCCTATAAAAATTAAAACAAATTTATCTGTTTTTAAAAGACTAAATATAGAAATTGAAAAACAAAATGATTATGTTAAAGATGTTTTTTATAAAAGAATTGCTAATTAAAGAATAAGTAAAAAAAATTAATATATTTATTGAATAAATTTTTTTAATAATCAAAGAAATGGATTATTAAAAAAATGAATTTGAAAAAAAATTTTTCCTAATAATCAAATGCCACCAAAAAGAAAACACAACAAAAAATTTCTTGATGAAATTCCACCAGTAAATGATACAGTTTTTAAATTTCCAGGAGAACTTAATTCTTACAATGAGTATACAAAGGGAATAGATATAGAAACTGAAGATATTCCTGGCTTTATAGAAGCTATTTTGTCTGATGTAGGAATTGAACCTGATGAAAAAATAAAATTTGTTAAAAAATTTGCAATAAGATATGTGAAAAATGAAAAATTTAGAAATTTAACACAAAATGCAGTTGTTTTATTTGTCAACAATAAATATGGTGGTATATATTCTAATAGATTCGATGCAAGAGAGATAGCCATTAAAAATGGTTTTAAAGGATCAGATATTTTTATAGTTCCTGTAACACCAGATATATATTATGAAAAAAATGAGCTTAATATTCCAATTGGTGTTACATATAAAAAAGTTAAAACATTTTCAGGAAATGATATGATCGTTAAGGATCATAATAAAATTTCTATAAAATGTGATATGATAGAAAATGACAATAATTTTTTATATAATACCAATGAAACATACTTAGTTGACAGCGGCTGTCACGTGACTCATATTCCATGTACGGAATATTATAATTATAAAACTAAAAAATATAATAACTATCCTTTTTTAGATAATAATGAAATTATGAATGACGATAAGTATAAAAATGATTCACTTTTATTGCTTAACGATTTAATAATTGAAAAAATTATAGTAACTTGTAAAAATTCTCTTGATGAAAAATACTATAAACTTGAACATATTTTTCAAGATAATTTAAATTTTTTAATTAATAATATAGTGAAATGTCCAATAAAATCATTGACATCATTTTATGTAAATTTTGAAAAACAAGGAAAAAATTATTTTTCTATTATTAAGTCATCTTCCGACATATTTGAAAGACCTAAAAAAGTTGAAAGTTTATTCGGATTAAATGACCTAATGAAACTAAATTTTTCATCAGAATATATTAATGATGATCTTTCAATAATAAAATTTTCAGAAATACCAAAAAGATCTTATTTTTCAAATGAATTTAATTGGATTAATGATATATCTAATTTCTTTTTAATAGCTTCTAATTTTAAATTATTTTCTAAAAGTTATAGAAATATATTTGAAGATAATGAAATGTCTAGACGTGATTCAAATGAATTTTTTGATGTAAAAGAATATTTTTTATCAAAAAGCGCACTGGAAAAGATTTATGATGAAGAATTCGATATTGAACCCATTCATCAAGAATATAAAACTTCAGAACCTAAAATTTTTATGATTGTTGATAAATTGGTTCAATTAGATAAATTGAAAGAAAAAATTAATAATAGTAATGATATTGACGGGTTTATATATAAAGATATTCATCAAGATATCTTGAAATGTTGGATTAAAAATAATGAAAAAATTGAATTAGTAAAATCTCTTAAAATTAAAAAAATTAAAAAAGAATGTGATAACGATTATATTAATTTATTTTCGAAAAAAATATCCGAATGGAAAACTAAAATTTAACTTAATTTATTTTCAATATTAATAACAATATAGTTATACAAATTTTGAAAAAAATATAAATAATCCTATAAAAATTAAAACAAATTTATCTGTCTTTAAAAGACTAAATATAGAAATTGAAAAACAAAATGATTATGTTAAAGATGTTTTTTATAAAAGAATTGCTAATTAAAGAATAAAATAATAATACTACGTTTCAGGTTCTCTGTGATTCAAAAAATAAGGAAACTGTTTTAAAATATTTATTCATATAAATATTTTGAATTATACAAATTAAAATTGAATCTTAAAAAATGGAATTCATTCAAGCACCAATTGATCATCATGATTTTTTATATAGATTTTTTAATAAATATATAATAAATGAGCCTAGGGGAATATTTGCATGTTTCTGTAAAAAATCTTTTTTGCGTATGATTTTATTAAAAAAAATATTTTCATTTCGTAATGATATTAAAATCTTAGAATGTCACTTAAAAGAATTAATAAATAATGATATGAAACATATTAAAATAATTTCTTAAATGTTAAAATAAAAAATGATATAGAAACTCTAACATATAACGCCAATTATCGGAAAAATACAAATAATGTATCTAATATTACTATTGTAATTTATGTTCAATTTACAGAAGATATACTCAAAGAAGATATAAAACTAAATGACGGTGTTTTTCCAATTTTTCAAAAAAATGTTTTCCCAATAGTAGTTTCACAAAAAAATAAATCATATGTGTTTCAAGACAATGATCATAAAAATATTCTAAGAAAAACTATTATATTGCAGTGTACAATATAAATCAGTTTAGAAGAGAATTTCACATATTGCGAGGCTCCTTGATCCGGATATTTCTCTTCAGTTCTTGAAGTATTAAGTCTTTTACTTAAATTTATAATACATAATTATAAATTTTTTTTTAACTCAATTTTATAAGGGTTCGGGTCTTCCTATCTCACGGATCCTGCTAAAGTGAAATAGTATGTTTTTATTATAAGTTTATTATTTTTTCTTAAAAAAATTTATATTCTTATAATATTCTAAACCAGGAGTTTTTGAAGATTCAGCAGCATTACGGATTTCCATAAATATCCTTGTAGTTAAATAAAATGGCAAAATATTACTACCAAATATACCAAAAATTGTATCAACAAAAAAAATACTAAAAATATTCATAATAAAATAATTTTTAATAATAGATTTTGTTTTTAATTTTTTAGAACTTAAGTAAAAATCTAAGAATGACCACTGACCTTCAGCAAATCCAACTATTAATGGTGTTAATTTTAAAAACATTTTATACAAATGAAAAAAAAAATATTAAATTCAATTTTTTAATCACTACAGTTCAGATACAATTACATATAAAATTATACTAATTCAGTTCAGGAGGATGCGTGTGATAGGAAATCCGAATCACTATAATTATTTCAGGTTTTGATAAAAATTTTATATAGTTTAAAAAGTGAAGAAAAAGATGTGGCACAATTACTTCGACTATATGATAGGGAGAACCTTCAGGTTCTTTTGGACTAGTAATTTAATATTTTTTTAAAACGAAATTACTTTATTTCATAAAATAATAATTGATTTCATATACTGTTAAACAACTAAGTTTTTATGAAATTTATTTATTTACAATTTTTTAAATTTTAAATCTAGGGTTGTTGTTCATATAATTTACTACTAATTCTTTAAATAAAATTGAAAAAATATATTTATTTTTCTACAAATAAAATGCAGTGTTCTGAAATTACAAAAAAAGGAGACAGGTGTAAAAATTTAGTTTTGAAAGAAGATACTTGTAATCTGTGTACTTTACATTATAATATTAGAAATAAAAATGGAACACTTAAAGAAATGTGTCAAAAACCTGAAAAAACTTTTAAAAAAGAAAACATTTTATTAACGGATAAAGAAATATTAGAAATGGATATTACTCCATTTTTAAATATAAACACATATAGTTTTGGAAAATATATATTTTATAATTATAAAGAGTATCAACCTCATAATATTCATAAATTATCTGAAATTTTTGGAATAACAGTAGGACAATTTTTTATTAAAGACATTCTTAGATTAGCTTATGAAAAAATAAGTTCAAATAAAAATATTAATTTTGTTTATGCTTATTTATTAAAAAATTATGATTATTATTTAAAAGAATTTACAAAAAATGGTGTTTTAAAAGATGAAAAAATTCATTCTTTTTATTATCATATTAGCGCTAATAAAAATTTAAATCGATATATTTTTAAGAAAAATGATAAAGAACACATTTATTTTTTTAAACCTATTTTTTCGAGAGAAGAAAAATATTTGTCTTTATTTTTAAAAGATATTAAAGAATTATGTAAAATTTTTAATATAACAATTGAAGATTTTAAAAATGCTTTAAAAATAAGAGAAGCATTCGAAAAAATTGCAAAAACTGAAGAATTTAGAAATAATAAATATGATTTTTATAATATTTGTTATAATTTTATTTTAGAAAATTATAGAGAATATTCAAATGTTTTTGAACAAAAAAATAGAGAAGAGAATAGAGAAGAAAGAAGAAAAAAAATTGAGGAAGAATTTCAAAAAAGAGAAGAAAGATTTAAAACAAATATACCAAAATCTGTACCAAAAAATACTTTGTATAAAACTAAAAAAGTTACTTATAAAAATAAAGAATATATTATGAATTCTTATAAATCTAATAATAAAATTACATTTAGTAAATGGATGTATGATTCTTTTGATATTCCTGAAAATTCAGAGTTAAAAGATTTTAAAAAAATGTATTATGCTAAAATGAGAAAAAATCATCCAGATACAATTAATTCTCCAAAAAGAAAAAAAATCGGAGAAGATAATACAAAATTTTATAATGCATTGTATGAATTTGTTACTGAAAGTTTTGAAAATGTTTAAAAAGTTATAAAAAAATATACTTCTCCGTCCCAAATGTAGGCTCAAAAAAGAACATTTTTTTATAAAAAAGTATTAAAATGCATATAACTTTTTAAACTTGGATAGTTCAACAAAATATTATCTGAAACGGAGTAGTATTTCTTTAGATAAACTTTAGAACTAAAAAAAATTATAATGAAATATACTACTCCGTTTCAGATAAATCGGTAATTCAAAAAATAAATTTTTATATGAATAAATAAGTATAAGTATTAAATGTATTACGTCAATACAGTAATATATAAAATTAGTTTATTAAAATAATTTTATATGAATAAATGAGTTATCTAAAAATGAATCACCGATTGATTTGAAACGGAGTAGTATTTCTTTAGATAAAGTAAAAAATTATAATGAAATATATTACTACTCCGTCCCAGATTAATTTATCCAACTTAAAAAATTTATATATATATTTATATGAGTTTATAAAAAATGTTCTTTTTTATCTGGGATGGAGAAGTAGTCAAGTTCAAATAAATTAAGCCATATCTTTTTCTTGAGTTTTTAGACCATATTAAATTTTAAGTAAAAAGCTTATTACTGATCAAATATTTATAAGTAATATAAATATTTGATCAGTAATTTACATAGAGCTTAATTTTTTTTGAAAACCCAATTTATCTGAACTTGAGTATTATTTTTTTAGAGAAACTAGAAAAAGTAAAAAATTGTAATGAAATATATTTCTCTAGATAAACTGTAAAAAATTATAATGAAATATATTTATCTAGAAAAAGTAAAAAATTGTAATGAAATATATTTCTGTAGAGAAAATAAAAAATTATAATGAAATATATTTCTGTAGAGAAAATAAAAAATTATAATGAAATATATTTCTGTAGAGAAAGTAAAAAATTATAATGAAATATATTTCTGTAGAGAAAGTAAAAAATTATAATGAAATATATTTCTGTAGAGAAAGTAAAAAATTATAATGAAATATATTTCTGTAGAGAAAGTAAAAAATTATAATGAAATATATTTCTGTAGAGAAAGTAAAAAATTATAATGAAATATATTTCTGTAGAGAAAGTAAAAAATTATAATGAAATATATTTCTGTAGAGAAAGTAAGAAATTATAATGAAATATATTTATCTAGAAAAAGTAAAAAATTGTAATGAAATATATTTATCTAGAAAAAGTAAAAAATTGTAATGAAATATATTTCTGTAGAGAAAATAAAAAATTATAATGAAATATATTTGTGTAAAGAAAGTAAAAAATTATAATGAAATATATTTATCTAGAGAAAATAAAAAATTATAATGAAATATATTTCTGTAGAGAAAAGTAAAAAATTGTAATGAAATATATTTCTGTAGAGAAAATAAAAAATTATAATGAAATATATTTCTGTAGAGAAAGTAAAAAATTATAATGAAATATATTTCTCTTGATAAAGTAAAAAATTATAATGAAATATATTTCTCTTGATAAAGTAAAAAATTATAATGAAATATATTTCTCTTGATAAAGTAAAAAATTATAATGAAATATATTTCTCTTGATAAAGTAAAAAATTATAATGAAATATATTTCTCTTGATAAAGTAAAAAATTATAATGAAATATATTTCTGTAAAACTTATTAAACATATTTTGTGAGACTTAAAAAATGCAGTAAAAAAATTTTTCAATTTATTCTTCATCTTTAAATTTTTCTCCATTTCTCAATCTGAAGACATCATTTCTTTCCATATTAACTTCTTTCATTATAAAGGACAATACTTCTAAAGTTATTTCTTCATCTGATTCAATTCCAAATTTCATTAAATACTCTGTAATAATAAAAACTGTAGCCATTGAATCATAATCATTTGTTAAACCTAATTTAATTGAAATAGGTTTCATATCTTCTGTTAAAATATTTATAAACTTATCTTCAATTCTTGTTACATTATTATGGTATGCCATCCTTTTTTCATACTCTACAAAATCCCAACTTCTATTAGAATAAGGTTTATTAGGTACTAATCTACATTCAGTACTGTTTTTAGGTGCCCATTGTTGAAGATAAACTAATCCATCTAAGTAATCATATTGTTTTGTTTTTACCCACTCATAATTATAAGGCAAACGAAATTTTAATAAAGATTGAACAGGATTTAAGTCTTTAACCCAATTTGCTTGTATTTCCATATCTTCTAAAGCTTCTTTTTCACTTTTTTGAGCATTATTTTCTTTATTATAACTTAAATTACGAATATCAGAAATTAAAAAAATATTGTTCCAATCTTTACCATTTTTCCATTCTTTTAAATCTGTATCTTCAAAATATTTTTCATGAATTACAATTTTTTCTTTATTTTTTAAAACTTCATCAAAAACAATAGGTTTTACAGGCTTATCATATAAATGAAAAGTAATGCTCGGATACATTTTTGACAAAAGTGCAATGTGTGTACCAGGTGCAGCACCAATATATAAAACAATAGGTTTAGGATGAATTGTTGCATCCCAATAATTATTTAAAAACTGGATTTCAGACATTAAAAGTTTTAATTGACCAAAAGCAATAGATTTTTTTTCAGGAAGATTTTTTCTATAAGCCATTTGTGGATCATTATCTCCAAGTGTTAAATTCTGATCCTTAATAAAATCTTTATATGGTTTTTGATCTAAAGTTTCAAGTTCAAAAATAGCTTTAGAATTAAGCCTAGTATTTAAAGATTCAACTAAATTTGTTTTGTTATTTGATACACCTCCTAAGATCATTTTATAATTAAAAGAAAAAATATTAATAAATTCATTTTTTAATTTTATGAAAATACTCCGTACCAAATATAATAATGTGGAACGAGCCGTCTATCCAACTTTTTTAGTCACACAAAAATACATATAACTTTTTTAATGTTTCAGATAAATTAATCTGGGACTTAGTTGTGTACAATTTTAAATAAATCTGGGCTTCATTATAAAAATATTTAAGTTTGAGTAATAAATATATAAAAATACTGAATAAAATAATCTTATATGAATAAATGTGTGATATAAAAAGTCACATAAAAATAGATATAACTTTTTTAATCTGTCAAATATTTTAAGAAAATATTATCTGTGACCGAGACATATTTGTGATGAAAAAGTAATAAAAATTTGAAGATTAAAAAAAAATTATATTAAAAAAAATGAATTATACTTTTGTACCCAAAACTTTGCAAGGTAAAAATGGAACATTAAATCTTAAAGAACTTAGAAAAGTTACATATCCAAACTTTAAAAATAATAACTTAGGGTTTTCTTATAAAAAAAATAAATCAATAAATTTTTCTTTTGATTCAAATATTTGTTATATAACATTTTATTATAATGATGGTTATAGAATAGGTGCAGTAAAAAAAATTGATGATATTGAAAATTCGGAATATCCCGTTTTGTTCATATTTAGGTTTTATGTTGAAGAAAAAGATTATTGTGAATTAGAACTTGATTATACAATACATGATTCTTCTTTAACTTATATATTTGAAGATTTATTATCAAATAACGAAAAATATTTATTTTGTAGAGAAAATTTTCCTACTTTCTTACCAATTAATAAATTAAAAAAAAATGAAATGGATTCTATAGACGATTCTTATGAACCTAATTATAAAAGAGATTTATATTATTGTATTACATCTACTTCTCTTCATAATTTTAATTTTGATTATTTACAATTATCAGATGTAAATAATGAACAAATTCAATATGTTAGAATAATTGTTCATGATAATGGAATTAAATTAGAAATAAATTCTATAAAAAAAAATTATAATTATGATGATTATGAAGTTTATTTATATTCAATCCCCCCTTCTACAATGTGTGTTGAAGATTCGATTAATTTATTGGTTCAACTATTTAAAAAACAAATTTTAAAAAATTTAGATGTTTCAGTAGACTTATCTTTGGTAGACTAATAGTAAGATTCAGTCCCAGATTAATTTATCTAACAGATTGAAAAAGTTATATGTATTTTTATATGAATTAAAAAAAAATGTTATTTTTTATTTGTGACGGAGTCGTGCACAAGTTGAAAAAATTATATGTATTTATATGTGATTTATTTTCAGGTTGGTTTTTTTATTTGGAACAGAGTACTTCTCCGTCCCAAATGTAGGCTCAAAAAAGAACAATTTTTTTAAAAGTCATATAAATATACATATAACTTTTTTGACAGATTGGATAAATTAATCTGGGACGGACTAGTAGTAATATAATTTACAAATATATTTGTAAATTATTTATTTAAATTAAAGAGGGCTTTACAAAAAAATTTAATTATTATTTACAATTCATTATTTCTATTTAAAAAATTTATATCAAATTTTCCTTGCGTTAAATCTGTAAAAGCTCCTTGATTAGAATCAAGGTAATTTCCTAAAAGTTTAGCTCCATATTCAACACCATAAGTAACTGCAATTGCAGATAAAATAATTGTAAGAACAATAGCGATTATCCAAAGAATAGGAAGACCCATAAAATATTCAGCATAACCATATTCTGCAGATTCTTTCCAGATAAAGAGTAATAAAAAGAAATTTGCAATCATAATTAAAGCAATTAAAATACCTAAATAAGGTGCCACTGCTACAAATGCTGTACAAATTATACTTACAATCAACAGAACATAAAATGCTGTTAAATAATTTTTTAGTGTTTGCGACACTGTATTTGAAGAATAAACCAATACAGATCCATAAACAAAAAATATCAAAACTAAGAGAACAATGATGACTATTGCAACATTAATGATAATTCCTACAATTT